>VOFC01000904.1_pt1 | contig 16000 bp, 16 predicted proteins | sample 5384161 | NCBI WGS metagenome assembly VOFC01 (sample SAMN12384722, study PRJNA508395) | human gut metagenome | isolation source: healthy gut B | host: Homo sapiens | reverse complement strand
CGTCTGTATCCCATCATTTCGATACGGACTCGCAGACAAAACCTTGCTACGGAACGGCCCACCAATCTGAATCTGTTGTGCGGCGTGCGCATGACTTATTAATCTTAAATACCATACAAATATGAAGACTCTATACAATAAATTACATATATTCAAGCAGACTATGCTGCTCGTATTCTTTACTCTTTCTGTTCTCTCTTTGGGCTCTTGCAGCAAAGGAAACGTTGGACTACAACCATCCGGATGTAGACTTGTTTGTCAAGCAGTTGAAGGCTGGCAAATATTCTACCCAAAGTCCGGATGGATTGAGTAACATGCCCAAGTTCACTTCCCGAAGATATAGAGGAATTGCTGAAGTATGCCGAGGACTTGACGGTCATTCCCTCTTTCCCTGGCTCCGGTATCCTATTCGGCAGGTGGCAAGCTGCGTTTGGGCGAATGCATCCTGTGGACGGTAGAGACTATCCGCCTCGGGAACAATGCTTCGATGGGATGCAAGATGGTACATACGGATGCGGAGAATTATGAAGGTATCTATTTCCTTTCGGACGAAGAGGTGCTGGATGCCGCTTCGCGCTACCGCCGCTGGTGGGAAACCCGTAAAGTATCCACGGACTATGTGGACGATTGATCCCTGCTATGACGAACCGCTTTGCGGAAGCGGCTATATGTGGTGGTGAAATGTTTTTAAAGGATTAAGGTAATAAAAAAACTGTCAGGTGAAGATTCTATACTTGTTTGGGGGCTGCTCTGTGCAGTAGCCTTTCCTCTTTATGCCCAAAACTGGACCCCTCAGGACTCGTTGAGGCTGAACCGGTTGCTGAATGGCGGGGGAGATGAAGCTGAATCCGGATGTATTGAAGGAAATGGGCATGAACAATTCTTTGGGTACTCTCAAAAGCGGTGATGGACAAGTCGTGGATGGATTTTGATAATTCATTGCCCGTCATGCCTCGGAAGCCCCGAGAAAAAAGTGGTGCTTTACCTTACGGCCTTTATACCGCAAACACCAAATACAACTGGGACCCCATTTATCAGAAAAAATCAAGGTAGAACAAGGATACATGGCGGGGAGATGAATTCTATGCGCTTACCAGACTCAAATGATCTATACAGACTGGGCAAACGTCCGTTGGATGCCGGGCCGCGTGAGAGTATCGAACAGATAGAAGCTACCGGTCTGCGCTATATGGTGACCGAACGTGCCAACAATATGGCAGTGGGGGTTGGCGGGTGCCAGTGGCGGTGGCATTTCCGGTTTAGATTTGATGACACCTTTTACCCGTGAGTTTTGGAATTTCAAAGGCCGCAACGCCGTGCCCGTACGCTGGAAGTATTAAGAAGGCGATTCCATGGAGATTCGATAACGATTATCAAACAACAGTAATTTTCACTTTTGTCAAATTTTGAACTTTATTTCTCCGCTTCTTGTTTTCATAAAAATAAACCTTTAAAGGATAAATTAATGAATAGAATAACTTCTTTGTTTGGAATAAAATATCCGATAATTCAAGGCGGTATGGTGTGGTGTAGCGGCTGGAGACTTGCGCCGCTGTAAGTAATGCCGGTGGCTTAGGCTTGTTGGGCGAGCAGGTTCCATGCACCCCGAAACATTACGTGAGCATATACGGAAGTGCCGTGCGGCTACGCATCATTCGTTTTGGAGTGAACATTCCTTTGATGTATCCCCAGATAGAGGAAATCATGCAGATAGTGGTAGATGAGGGGGTGCGTATCGTGTTTACTTCTGCCGGAAACCCCAAGACATGGACCGGTTGGCTGAAGCAGCATGGCATTACAGTGGTGCATGTTGTTTCGTCATCGCGTTTTGCCATGAAAGCCGAGGCTGCCGGTGTAGATGCCATTGTTGCCGAGGGATTTGAAGCCGGCGGACATAACGGGCGCGAAGAGACGACTACGCTTTGCCTGATACCTGCTGTACGTGCAGTTACCTCACTGCCTTTGATTGCTGCCGGCGGCATTGCTACCGGTGAGGCGATTCTTGCCATGCGTGCTTTGGGGGCTGAGGGTGTTCAGGTGGGTACGCGGTTTGCCTTGACCGAAGAAAGCTCTGCCAGCGAAGTGTTTAAAGAGTACTGCCTGCATCTGAAAGAGGGGGATACCCGTTTATTATTGAAGAAACTATCTCCGGTACGTCTGGCCCGCGGTAATTTTCAGCAGGCAGTAGCGGCGGCTGAGGCTGTCGGGGCTACGGAGGAGGATTTACGTATCCTTTTGTCTAAAGGACGTGCCAAACGCGGTATTTTTGAAGGAGACCTTGAAGAGGGCGAACTTGAAATAGGTCAGGCTTCCGCCTTGCTCAATGAGAAAGGAATACAGACGGTAGCAGAAGTGATGGACGAACTGGTAACAGGTTATCAGCGGGCATGCGAAACGCTTGCCGCCAATGTTTGCGAGCGTTGGGACGTTTGACAGTTGATATAAACGATTTTGCCTATAGTGAAAAATCCTTTTGATGTACATTGTACCGGATTTCCACTATAGGCAAAATTATATGACAGCAAGCCTGCCTTTATCCTTTAGGGGGAATGTTCGGAGCTTTACCGCTGTTGCTGCTGTTGTTTGCTGACGGAGCATTGCCCGTGGGAGACGCAACGCTTTCGTTTGCAGTGGCCGAAGCGGTTGTTCCGGCAGTTGCCGTAGCCGTGGCGGTTTTGCCTGCAACTTGTGCAGCCGGTTGTTCTTCCCAATGGAACGGTTCGAAAGTGCTGTTAGGGTCAACCCAGCTCGGCTTCTTGGAAGCGTAGATGATGAACGGAGCAATCACCACGATAAGTGCGCCGATGATAAGTACGGAGAACCATACGGTATTGCTGCCGGTAGAAATCTGGCTGGGCGGGATGAAGCTCAGTACGAATGCAAGCAGTGAGCCGCAGAAGCCGAGACCGCCTACAAGCCACATCAGGCCGTTACCGCCTTTACCGATACGGAACGGACGGTTCAGTTTCTTCATCTTATAACGCAATACGATGGCTCCGGAGAACATCAGCATATACATGATGAGATAAAGCACCACCGTCAACTGTGAAAGAATCTGGTAGAAACTCTGTACCGAAGGCATCACCACGAACAGAAGGCTTAATACGGTTACAGCGCCACCCTGTACGAACAGAATGTTCTTTTGTACACCCAGCTTGTTTGTTTTCTGGAAGAATGGGGGCATATAACCTGCCTTGCCCACGGCAAAGATACCTTTGACGGACCGGCAACCATGTCAGCACACCTGCCAGCACGCCGAACGCCAGTGCAACGGCTATAACCGGCGACAGCCAGGAAGCATGGATGTAACGGAAGTAATTGTCGAAACCTACCAGCAGGCTTTGTGTAAGGCTGATGTCCTTGGCCGGAATAATGACACCCAGAGCGAATGTACCCAACACGAAGATAAGTACCGTAATCAGTGCGCCGATAAACACAGCCTTCGGATAGTTTTTGGACGGATTGTTTACATCCTTCACGTGGATACCGCCCATCTCCATACCTGCATAAAAGAGGAAGATACTTGCGGCAAGCACCACATTGTCAAAGTTCGTCAGGTCGGGGGAAAAAGCTGCTGTGGAAGTCCATATTGGAATGTCCGCCTGTGGCGAGGTAGATAATGCCGAGGACAATCAGTAATCCGGCAGGGATGATTGTACCTACCAGACCGCCGACTTTGGCTACCTTTCCTACCCAGCTCATACCTTTCAGGGAGATGAAAGTTGCCAGCCAGTAGATAACGAGCACCACGACCAGCGTGTAATACTTGTTGTTCGCCAGCGACATGTCGTGCACGTCATTCATGCCGATGAACGCAATGGACACAGCACCGAACGTCAGCACCGTAGGATACCAGATTGTACTTTCAATCCACTGTACCCAGATGGCGAGGAAGCCGAGTTTCTTTCCGTAGGCTTCACCCACCCAGCGGAACACACCGCCTTGCTTGTCTTGAAACATGGCAGCCAGTTCCGCAGCCACGAGTGACGTCGGGATAAGAAAGACGATGGCTGCAAATAAGTAATAGAAGGCCGAACTCATTCCGTACACGGCCTCGGCGGGCAGTCCACGCAGGGATACTACAGCCGTTACATTCATAATTGCCAGGGTAAATACTCCCAGCTTTACTGTTTGTTTAATATTTGCCATAAGTTAAGGTTTTTGGTGAAAAATATATTCGAAATCAGCGTTTATAACAACCCTTTTGGGAGCAGTTGTTCCCGGCGGGTAAAGGAAAATCCCGGCTTTAACAATTAAGGAGTGTTCTTTGCAATCGGTTCCTGTTCTATCTTTTTGTAATAGTCTTGCTTTTCCTTGTTGCGCCGCTCTACCAGGCTCGTTACATATACTGTGAAAATGGGGAACATCATCATGCCCAACGCTGCCAGCAGCACGGACAGTACCCGCCCTCGTGACGGTGACCGCTATTATATTGGAGCCTACCGTGGTCACATCCATGAACGCCCACCACAAAGCATCGCCATAGCCCGTAACCAAAGGATTGGTTCCATGCTCCATGACGTAGAAGGCAAGGCTTGAGAAGTAGACGGTAGCCAGCAACATCGTCAGGTAAGATACAAACAAGCCCGATGCGCGGTTGTACGTCAGCCAGCCCACCACGATGGCCATGGCATAGCCGCCCCGTACCAGCGGGATGAAACGCAGCATATAGGTGACTTCGGGTGAGAAAGTCCAGCCCATATAGGCTATGATATTCTGATAGGGAATAGCTACCAGCAGAAAGATGAAATGGGTGGCGATATAACGCTTCTTGTCTGTTGCCAGAAACCATTCTAGTACAAAAGTCTGCCAGGAACAATGCGCAAATCCATAGCTGCACTTCCATGTACACCGATTGCTCGTAGAAGGGGATGCCTTTGAACGTATCGATGGAGATGCTGATAACCAGGAACAGCGAAAGCAGCAGTGATGATGACATGCAATATGCCGTATATCCCTTTTTTTCGCAAAACGAATTCCGATAGAGCCATTTTCATAATGAAGGTCCATTTAAAGTCATACGGATTGCTGTCGGTCAACCCGCTGATTACGGTTGCCCCCAACAAATGACGCTTTCCTATAACTCATAAAAAAAGAGAAATTATTCTGTAATTGTCACATTGTCACCGTTGAATACGCCCAGGCCAAGCTTGTTCATGATGAACTTGACGGCCAGTTGCGCCTTGACGGAGTTACCGGCTTCGTCCAATGGTGGAGCGAAAAGCGGAAACGCCCATCACACCGGGCAATACGGCCATTACGCCACCACCTACGCCGCTCTTTGGCAGGTATACCGGCAGTGTACATCCAGTCGCCCGAATGCTCGTAGAAGCCCACGGTAGAAATCATTGAAGTGATTTTCGGCGCGAGGCCCGGCCTCAAACACGTTTTGTTTGGTGACGGGAGTTAACGCCGTTGTTGGCAATCGTTCCGGCTGCAATGCCCAATTGTTCGGCTGTGATACCCAGCGAGCATTGGCGGGTGTAAAGGTCGAGCGCCACATCCGGATCGTCATAGATACGGTTGTAATTCTTCAATAACCAGGCAATGGAGCGGTTGTTGAAGTTCGTAGCCGTTTCCGATTTGTACAGTTCGTCGATGAGTTGCGGAGCGGAGCCGCACAGTTCTGTGATATTCTGTACAATGGCATCCCACTTCTTGTCCGGATTGCCCACCGGCTGTACCATGGAGCAGGCAGAGATAGCGCCTGCATTTACCAACGGTGTAGAAGGGATGGTCGTTTTCCAGCAAAATGGCAATGATAGAGTTGAACGGCAGTTAAGCCTGTTGCATCGGCGCCAATCATATCCAGCACTTTCTGTGCACCGTATTGGCGGAGGATGAGTATAGCGGTATGCACTTTGGAAACGGATTCTATGCCGAAGCGGTAGTCAGTGTCTCCGACATGAATGGTCTGTCCGTTGAGCAGGCAAATGCTGAGGCCGAACAATTTGAATCTATATTGGCAAGGTACGGAATATAATCCGCATTCTTGCCGCCGGTGCTTGCTTTCACCTCATTGTAGGCTTCCAGGGCAACTTCCTTGATTTGAGAGATTGATATTTTCTTTTCCATAAACACGTTGTGATGTACGATTAGACGATGTACGATTTACGATTGAAATTACCCTTTAAACGTAGTCCGTATCAAGAGAAACTCTAATCGTACATCGTAAATCGTTTAATCGTAAATTAATTTATTTTTTATGAGTACGGCATCCGTGATTGAAGATCTTGCCTTCTACCGGAAGATTCTTGTCTTGAGCCATGCGGGTAGGAGTGGGGTAATCCAGTTTCTCCAGTTCGACAATGGCGTTTTTGATGTCGCCCAGCAGCATATCTGCCATGTCGCGGCTGAATCCCTGTCGGACAACGACACGCATCACTACATAATCTTCCAGTTTGGAAGGCAACGTATAAGCCGGAACCATCCAACCATGTTGCGATAGTTTATCTTGCAAATCGTACAATGTCCATTTGGCGGTCTTTGCATACTCCGGTTTCAGGTACCAGATGAATAACGGGTTCACTACTTCATCTGAGTAATTCACGAACGGAACCATTTTTCCGATTTCGTCGTGGATATACTTGGCGATTGTGAGCGAATTGTACTGCACTTCTTTGTACCCCTGGAATCCTAAGCGGATAAATTGATAATACTGTCCTAAAATCTGTGCGGCCGGACGAGAGAAGTTCAAACCGACTTGCGTGATATTGGCGCCCAGATAATTTACGCTGAATGCCATCTCTTCCGGCAAATACTTTTTGTCTTTCCAGCAAACCCAGCCCAGGCCCGGATAAACCAGACCGAACTTATGTCCGCTGACACTGATAGAAAGAACCCACTTCAAACGGAAGTCCCACTTCGTCTCAGGATACAGGAACGGGAGGATGAAACCACCACTGGCAGCGTCTACATGGATGGGAATATCATAACCGGTCTTGGTGTTGTAAGCGTCGAGAGCTTTATCCAATGCCTCAACATCGTCATTCAGACCAGTCCATGTAACCCCCTGAATCGGTACAATACAGATTGTATTTTCGTCACACATTTTCAGGGCTTCTTCAGGGTCGAGTGTGGTTTTGTCAAGAGTCAGGGGCACTTCGCGCATTTCAATCTGCCACAGTTGGGCAAACTTTTCCCAAACAACCTGGAAACCTGTGGAGATAACAAAGTTCGGCTTATCAAATGGTTTGCCTTGCGCTTGTCGTTTCTTGCGCCAACGCAGCCATGCAGCTACACCGCCCAACATACACGCTTCGGAAGAACCGATGGCGAGCGCGCCTGTTTTCCAGGTATCTTTTTCCGGAGAGTTCCACAAGTTGGCGACGATGTTGATACATTTACCGTTCATTACGGCGATGCGGGGATACTCGGTTTCGTCGATGTAGTTGATGTTGATGGCTTCGTTCATCAGCTTGGTTGCGTATTCGTCCATATAGGTGGTGACGAATGTAGCCAGATTCAAGCGGGGCTGCGTTTGGGCGAAGGTCTCGTCTTTCACCATCTGATAGGCGATTTCCGGGGTAGTAGGTCCGTCGGGAATCTTTTTCTACGGGTGAGGGTTGTAACATACGGTTTGAACCGAATACTTCAGTTTTTGCATCTCCTTTTCTGAAATTCAAATCTTCCATATAACTGTAAGTTTTTTAAAGGTTTAGGCGGCGGGGCTTTTCCCCGTCGAATTTCCCACAACAACGGGGTTTGCGGATGAAAGTTCCGGGGTTTTGCATTATTTGGCGTTTATTAAAGGGTAGCGTAGTAAAATCTTAAAAAACGAACATTCTGAAGGTAGGTTTGTTGTTCCCACATTATTCATTTAATTAATATACTACTATATGAAAATCAATACCGGAAGGGGTACAATCCCCCTTATCACGCTTGTCGGCATTTGGTCAGTCTCTGCATTGACTTCCTTGCCGGGATTGGCCGTATCACCTATTTTGGGACAACTTACTACCATTTTTCCACATGCCACAGAACTGGATATACAGATGCTTACCTCCCTGCCTTCGCTGCTGATAATTCCTTTTTGTGCTGTTGGCGGGCAAGCTGGCCGAGAAACGTGACTTTGTGCGTCTGCTGAAAGCGGGGGCTTTGGATGTTTGCCGCCAGTGGGGTACTTTATCTTTTTCGGACAAAATGTGGCAGTTGATGGTGGTCAGTGCTTTGCTCGGCATTGGCTCGGGACTGATAATCCCGTTGTCTACCGGTTTGGTTTCACGTTATTTCACGGGGAGTATAGGGTAAAGCAGTTTGGTTATAGCTCTGCCATAACCAATGTGACGCTGGTTGTGGCAACGGCGGTGACTGGGTATCTGGCAGAGGTAAACTGGCACTTGCCTTTCGTGGTATATCTGCTTCCGTTGGTTTCTCTGCTGCTTGTCGGGTATTTGAAGGGAGATACCGGTCAGCCGCAGAAAACAGAAGATACGGCTACCGTTGTTCCGGAGGAATCCAAGCGTGCGATTCCCGGTAAATACGGCATCCATGTCCGCCATCTGCTACAGTTGATGCTGTTTTATGGCGTCACTACGTATGTAGTGCTGGCGGTTACTTTTGACTTGCCTTTTTTGATGGAGGCCCATCACTTCTCCAGCGGAAATTCCGGATTGATGATCTCCTTATTCTTCCTTGCCATTATGGCTCCGGGTTTCTTCCTGGGGCATATCGTGAAGTGGATGGGGAAACACACAAAGTTTTACAGCCTTTTGTCCATTGCAGCGGGTTTGCTTTTGATATGGATTTCGCCTAAAGAATGGCTGATAATACCGGGATGTATGTTGGTTGGTTTGGGATATGGTGTCATTCAACCGCTGATTTATGACGAGACAGTAGATACGGCTATACCAGAAAAAACAACTTTGGCACTGGCCTTTGTAATGGTAATGAATTATCTGGCGATTCTATTGTCCCCGTTCATTACAGACTTCTTTCAGACCTTGTTCCACACTAATTCCAAGGAATTTCCGTTTATTTTCAACCTCTGCATCACACTGCTCGCTATGTGGTGGGAGTATGCGAGGAAGAAGGATTCTTTGTTGGGGGGGAGTTATGAGTGATGAGTGATTTGTTGGTAATTGTGCTGCGCTACCATGCTGAAAGGAAAATACCAACAAATCACTCATCACTTATAACTTATAACTCAATCGCCTCATATTTCAGCCCGAAGACGTCGGCTACAGCTTTGTATGTTACTTTGCCTTCCACTACGTTCAATCCTTGCGCCAGAGCCGGGTCGTCCTTGCAGGCTTGTCTCCAGCCTTTACATGCCAGGGAAACAGTGTAGGGCAGGGTGGCATTTGTCAGTGCCATGGTGGAGGTGAAGGGTACGGCGCCGGGGATATTGGCAACGGCGTAGTGTACAATTCCGTCCACAATGTAGGTAGGGTCGCTGTGCGTGGTGGGGTGGGAGGTTTCGAAACAACCGCCCTGGTCGATGGCTACGTCTACGAGTACCGTACCGGGTTTCATCATCTTCAGCATTTCGCTGGTGATGAGGTGTGGGGCCTTGTCACCGGGGATGAGGACGGAACCGATTACCAAGTCGATGTTCGGCAATTCCATCTTGATGTTATGGGTGGAAGAATAGAGTGTCTTTACGTTTATACCACCTCCAAGGATAAGTACGCGTGCGGGACGTACGCCCGTTACTCCGCCCATCAGTTTTCCCTTGCCGCCTTGTGGCTTTTCAAAGCAGGCTCCCTACTTGGGTAGCCATACGTCCTGCCACCTCGCTCATGGGGGTAAGCAGCGGAAGTGAACGGTCTTCTTTTTTCCACGGTTTCGTAGGCGATGCAGACGGCACCACTTTCAATCATGGCTTCGGTCAGCAATTTATCGGCTGCAAAGTGGAAATAGGTAAATACCACTTGTTCCTTTTTTAATCAGTTTGTACTCGGTGCAATAGGTTCCTTTACCTTGACAATCATGTCGGCTGCGGCATACGTGTCTTCAATGGTCGGTAAAGTCTTTTGCACCTACGGCGATGTAGTCATCGTCGGAAAAACCGCTGTTTACGCCTGCTGTGGCCTGCACATACACCGTATGACCTTTTTCACCAACTCGGCTACTCCGGCAGGGGTCATTCCTACACGGTTCTCGTTGTTTTTGATTTCTTTGGGTACTCCGATAATCATAACCTTCAAAGTTTTAATTGGGGGTTAAACATGGCGCAATATAGCGATTTCCCGGCTTGGGTGTTATTGGTGCATCTATGTTCTTCAACAGAATTTTTATGCATGTTTTAATCAATGATAATTGTAGCTTTCTGTAGGTAGAGAGAACTATTCTTTTTATATTTGCATGCATTTAAAATAATATGACTGTACAAAATATGAAATATTCTATATTTTTCTCTTTTTTGTTCTTTATTGGTATGTGCAAAGCGGCTATGCCCAAGAAAACCGATACAGACAAGCCTTCCTTCATCCCCCTTTTGATTTTCCCATCACTTTCTCCGGTAACTTCGGCGAGATACGCTCCAATCACTTTCACGGTGGGCTGGACTTCAAGACCGGCGGAGCCATAGGCAAGCCTGTACATGCTTTGGCAGACGGGCATATCTCGCGCATCCGTGTGACGCACGGTTCGGGATATGTGCTCGATGTGGACTTATGACAATGGTTATTCGACGATAAACCGCCATTTGAGCGCCTTTGTGGGCGATGTAGCCCGCCGGGTTGAAGACTTGCAGTACGAGAAAGAAAGTTGGGAGGTGGAGATTACTCCCGAACCCGATGAATATCCCCGTGAAGGCCGGTCAGATAGCTTTGAGCGGAAACACCGGATACTCTTTCGGCCCTCACCTGCATCTGGATATGATTGAGTCGGCAACAGGAGATTATGTCGACCCGCTGCCTTTTTTTATGGAGAAGGTGAAGGACAATATCGCTCCCCGTGCCGAAGGCATCATTTTGTTTCCCCAACCGGGCAAAGGCGGTGGAGGGCGGAAGCAGACGCGACGGGCTTTTCCGGCACATCCTACGAAACCCATTACCGCCTGGGGACTGGTAGGTGCAGGAATCCGTGCCTGCGACTATATGGACGGAGTGCAGAATAAATATGGCGTGAAGACGGTGATTCTCGAAGTGGACGGTGAAGAGGTGTTCCGCAGTGTGGTCGACCGCTTTGCTTACGAAGAAAACCGCTATATCAATTCGTGGACACACGGTCAGTACATGAAGTCTTTTTATAGAGCCGGGCAACCGCCTTCGCATGCTGCAGGCATCCAACGGCAATCGCGGACTGGTGGAAATCAACGAAGAACGCCCTTACCGATTTGTCTATACACTGAGCGATGCGCTGGGAAATACCTCTAAAGTCCGCTTTACAGTCCAGGGACAGAAGACGATAATTGCTCCGGTGGAATGTCGTGAGAAATATGCCCTCAAATGGGACAAGGTGAACTATCTGCAGGAACCGGGGCTGGAATTGGTCATCCCGAAAGGAATGCTCTACGATGATGTCTTGCTGAACTATTCCGTGCGGGCTGATAGCGGCGACATAGCTTTCACCTATCAATTGAACGATACCCGTATTCCTATGCACAATGCCTGCGATTTGCGTATCGGCTTGCGCCGGCGTCCGGTAGAGGATGTGACCAAATATTATGTGGCGGGCGTAACGGCGCGCGGTGGAAAAATACCGTATCGGCGGTAAGTATGAGGATGGTGTCATGAAAGTGCGTATACGGGATTTGGGGACTTATACCGTGGCGGTGGATACGGTTCCGCCGGTGATAACTCCCGTGAACCAAGCCCAATGGGGACGTACGGGAAAAATCATCTTCAAGGCCAAGGACAAGGAAACCGGCATCAATACCTATCGGGGTACGATTGACGGGAAGTATGCCTTGTTTGGAAAGCCCAATTCCATCAGTGGTAACCTGGTGTGCGAGCTCGACCCGAAACATGTGGAGAAAGGCGGCAAGCATGTGGTGGAGATGACGGTGACGGATGGCTGTGGCAACCGTACCACCGGACAGTTTGAATTTGTATGGTAAAGACTGAAATATTTAGTAACATTATAATTTAGAAGTATGAAAAGTAAAAGACTGACTCTTTCCGTCTTGTTTGTTGTGGCAGCCGTGGCGAATGCACTGGCCTGCACCAATCTTATCGTGGGCAAGAACGCCTCCGCGGACGGTTCTACCATCGTTTCTTATTCTGCCGATTCCTATGGCTTGTTCGGCGAGTTATATCATTATCCTGCCGGTATGCACAAGAAAGGCACGCTGATTGACATACACGAGTGGGACACCGGCAAATACCTCGGGCAGATAGAGCAGGCTCGCCAGACGTACAATGTCATCGGCAATATGAACGAGTTCCAGCTCACTATCGGTGAGACGACATTCGGTGGACGTCCCGAGCTGGTGGATACCACCGGCATCATCGACTACGGCAGTTTGATTTACCTCGGTCTGCAACGCTCACGCACCGCCCGCGAGGCCATCAAGGTGATGACGGAACTGGTGCAGGAATATGGCTATTACAGCAGTGGCGAGTCCTTCACCATCGCCGACCCCAACGAAATATGGATTATGGAGATGATTGGCAAGGGACCCGGTGTGCGCGGTGCCGTATGGGTAGCTGTCCGCGTGCCCGATGATTGTATCTCCGCTCATGCCAACCAGAGCCGCATTCATCAGTTCAACATGAACGACAAGGAGAACTGTATGTACTCCCCCGACGTCATCTCTTTTGCACGCGAGAAGGGCTATTTTGACGGTGTGAACAAGGATTTCAGCTTTGCCGATGCCTACGCTCCGCTCGATTTCGGTGCCCGTCGCTATTGCGAGGCACGCGTATGGAGCTATTTCAATATGTTTACCGACCGCGGCAACGAGTTCCTGCCTTATATATTGGGTGAGACGGACACTCCGATGCCTCTGTTTGTGAAGCCCAACCGCAAAGGTTTCCGTGCAGGATGTGAAGAACGCCATGCGTGACCATTATGAAGGTACTCCTCTCGACATCAGCAAAGATTTCGGCGCAGGCCCGTATCATACCCCGTACCGCCTTTCTCCACTCTCTTTCAAGGTGGATGACCAGGAATATTTCAACGAACGTCCTATCTCTACCCAGCAGAGTGGTTTCGTATTCGTGGCACAGATGCGCTCCGAGTTGCCCGATCCTATCGGTGGAGTATTGTGGTTCGGCACAGATGATGCCAACATGACGGTATTTACGCCCGTATACTGCTGTACGGACAAGGTTCCCGTATGCTACACCCGTGTGGACGGCGCCGATTACATTACTTTCTCCTGGAACTCCGCTTTCTGGATTTTCAACTGGGTGGCCAATATGATTTATCCCCGTTATGACTTGATGATGGGCGACGTGCGTGCCACTCAGACAGAGTTGGAGACAACCTTCAACGAAGCGCAGGAAGGCGTTGAGGCTGCTGCTGCCAAACTGCTGGAAAAAGACCCTGCCAAAGCAAAGGCATTCCTTACCAACTATACGAACATGACTGCCCAAAGCACTTTCGATACTTGGAAACGTCTTGGCGAGTTTCTTGTCGTAAAGTATAATGACGGCGTTGTCAAACGTATGAAAAACGGTCAATTCGAACGTAATTCCATCGGCCAGCCGGCAGGCGTAATCCGCCCGGGATACCCGAAGGAGTTCCTTGAAGAGTATGTTAAGCAGACGGGAGACAGATATAAAATGCCTGAATAAAATTAGGATATTTGAACTTATTCTTCTACATTTGTGTCTTACAAAAAAGTTTATATTAACCCTTAAAACAATAACAGTCTTATGGAAAATCAGGAACTGATTAAGCAGGTGACTGAGAAAGCCGAAAAATGGCTTACCCCGGCATATGATGCCGAAACTCAGGCAGAAGTGAAACGCATGTTGGAAAATCCAGATAAAACCGAATTGATAGACAGTTTTTACAAAGACCTGGAGTTTGGAACGGGTGGTCTGCGTGGCATCATGGGTGCCGGTACAAACCGCATGAACATCTACACCGTAGGTGCCGCAACACAGGGGCTTGTCCAACTATCTGAACAAATGTTTTGCCGGAAAGAAGGATATTTCCGTTGTTGTGGGGCACGACTGCCGCAACAATAGCGACAAGTTCGCAAAGATTTCTGCCGACATCTTCTCTGCAAACGGCATCAAGGTATATCTTTTTTTGATGACCTTCGTCCTACGCCCGAAGTTTCATTTGCCATTCGCCACTTCGGCTGCCAGAGCGGTATCAACATTACAGCCAGCCACAACCCCAGAGAATACAACGGCTACAAGGCTTATTGGGATGACGGTGCGCAGGTGCTCGCTCCGCACGATACAGCCATCATAGACGAGGTGAATAAGGTGACGGTGGCCGACATCAAGTTCAACGGCAACAAAGGACTTGATTCAGATTATCGGCAAGGAAGTGGATAAGGTTTATCTGGACATGGTTCACTCCATCTCCATCGACCCCGAAGTCATCCGTCGCCATCAGCATTGTGTATACTCCCTTCATGGCGCAGGCCGCGTGCTCATTCCGGACTCATTGAAGGAGTGGGGGATTTGAGAATATCAATTTCTTGTACTACATCATCAAGAACCGTATTGCAATGGGCAAGATGAAGCCGACCGACTTCATCGTGAAGACCATCGTCACCACTGAACTCATCAGGCTGTGGCTTGAACAAGAACAAGATTGAATGCGCGACTGCTACACGGGCTTCAAGTGGATAGCCCGCGAGATCAGTCTGAGCGAGGGCAAGCAGCAGTATATCGGTGGTGGCGAAGAGAGCTATGGCTTCCTGGCCGAAGACTTTGTCCGTGATAAAGATGCTGTTTCTGCCTGCTCCTTGCTGGCCGAAATCTGTGCTTGGGCCAAAGACCAGGGCAAGACGCTTTATGACGTATTGATGGAAATCTATGTAGAATACGGATTCTCAAAGGAAACTACCGTGAACGTGGTGAAACCGGGTAAGAGCGGTGCCGAGGAAATCAAGGCGATGATGGATAACTTCCGTGCCAATCCTCCGAAGGAAATCGGCGGTTCGGCTGTCAGCCTGATTAAGGATTACAAGACGCTGGAACTTACTGATGCCCAGGGCAACGTAAGCAAGCTGGATATGCCCGAGACTTCCAATGTACTTCAATATTTCACTGTAGACGGCACGAAGATTTCTGTCCGTCCTTCCGGTACGGAACCGAAGATTAAGTTCTATATCGAGGTGAAGGGCGAGATGGGTTGTCGAAATGCTATACCAGCGCCGATGCCGAAGCTGAGAAGAAAGTGGAGGCAGTGCGCAAGTCACTCGGCATTTGATAGGAAAAGAGGAAAAAATGTTGTATATAGTGTTCGGAGGCGTAACCCGTGAGGGCTGCGCCTCTTCCTTTTGCTTCTGTGTTGAAAAAAACTTTAAATAAAGGCTTAAACCCGATGGTTGATGAACAAAACGTTTGCAGGGAAGTTTAGTATATGCAGATTGCGGTTACACCACACCGATTGGTTGATGTGAATGAGAGTCGTTTCATTCGTAGTTGTTCGTTTGTGAGTGTGTGTTTTCCGCAATCTGCTTTTTAAATTTCTTCCCCCCTCTTTTTAATTCTTTAATTTTTAATTGTTCTCCATCCACCAGTCTATCGGCCTTTATGGATACTCAGCTTTCGTGGAATTTCTCAAAGTTGTCTTTGAATATTAAAGGCGGCAGCAGTCGTCAGCTTCCGCCAGTTTTATCCCGCTTTCGTAGTCGGCAATGAAACCCACCATCAATCCGCAGTAGGGGCCAGGCTGGTTGCTGAAGTAGGTGATGTTCTTTTTACCTTCAGCCCTGTTTCAAAAAACTTCCCACACATTCTTTCCAGTGTTCCTTGCCGGAAGCTTGAGGCAGCCTTGCCACCAGTCCGTAGTAGAAGGTCTCGGAAGTTCCGGGCATGCACCAGCAGTGATTTCGTCTCCTTTATAAAACAGCATGATGATGGCGGTGGAAACGGAGGGTACATCTCATTGCCGCAGTTGGGACACTTCTCATGATGGGGGT
>VOFC01000889.1_pt1 | contig 16000 bp, 18 predicted proteins | sample 5384161 | NCBI WGS metagenome assembly VOFC01 (sample SAMN12384722, study PRJNA508395) | human gut metagenome | isolation source: healthy gut B | host: Homo sapiens | reverse complement strand
TCTCTCTTTCTCATATACTTCTTTCCGGTATGCCAGTGTCTGATTATATACAAAACGGCAACAGCCAAATGTTGATTTCCTATATATCTTTTCAGCATTTCTTCCGATACATTTCCTACACTTTCCCGGAAAGGAAACAACTTGCGTATATAACGGAAAATCTTTAAAATCTATAGGAGGCTAAAAAAACAGCATCCTTTCCTGTTTCATATTGTTCTACGTTTTTTCACTATTTCGTTTTTTTCATACAAAAAGACTCTGAAAACCTCATAACACCAGAAAATAAAGTGTTTATAAGGTTTTCAGAGTCTCTGTAAATCTTAATTCATTCAAGAATGCCTCTGGCATTCTTGCCGTCCAGACAATTACTGCATCTGTTTTGCAACTTCTCTAAAGATGTATCTTTATTATCTGATAACTTATGGTATTATTTACCACGTTTTTTTATAAAATCGACTATTTTACAACACTATTTTAGCATTCCAAATATAGCTTAAATTCTTCTTAAACCAAATTTGCTGTTTCTTTCTAACAAATCAAATATGAAACTTTCTCTTTTATTGTATCACATTATTCAAATTTTTGGTTTGCTTTTTCAATTTTGGTTTATTATATCTTTTGTGTTTACATCCAGCGTAAACTTTGCCAATTCCGATTCTTTCATCTCTCCCATAACTTCTGTATATATGTCTATGGTTGTAGAATATGTTGCATGTCCCATTACTGACTGTACAACTTTCGGATTAATGCCTGCCTCAAAGCATCTGGTGCAAAATGTTCTTCTTAATGCATGAGGGCTTACCGGTTCCATGTAAACAGGAACTCTGTTTTCCTGCACTGCTCTTGCACCTTCTTCAAGGTTATAAGCCTTAACTGCTCTAGTTATGATTTTTTGAGCATTATGCCTTATCATTGGGCTTCCCATTGAAGTGGTGAATACCAAATCTGTAAACTCACCTTCTTCACTACGATATCTTTCTCCAAGATTCTCCTTTGTCTGGTCCTGTTGTTTTTTCTGATTAATCAGCTGTTCCTCCACATCACCCATAAAGGGAATTTCCCTTACCGAATTCTGTGTCTTTGTTGGTGACATTCTCATTACTTTCTTTCCATATTCATAATTGCACGTTAACGCTCTTTGAACATGAATTACCTTGTTCTTGAAATCAATGTCACCCCATCTCAATCCTCCGACTTCTGAAACTCGCAAGCCTGTCTGAAGCATTATCTTAATCATTGGATAAAAAAGTAAGACTGATTTGTCCTTACTGATTCCAAGAAATCATTTTGCTCTTTTACAGTTAAAAATCTTCTTTTGCTTGTGGTTCTTTTCCACGGTACTATGATGTCAAAGCAAGGATTGTCCTGAATGTATCTGTTATTTTTTGCTGACTCCAAACATTCCCTTACACGTCCAAGTGCTTCCCTTAATGTGGATGCTGCTTTTCCTTCATCACTTAACTCTTTCAAAGTTTTCTGAATGTGAATGTTTCTGATGTCTGCCAAATACATGTTTCCAATCTTTTTTCCAAATGTGGAATTATATTTGTTTCTCATTGGGTAAATGGAATTCTGACAAATATTTGGCTCCTTATATGTTTTAAACCATGTATCAAACCATTCGTCCAATGTAATTCTTGCTCCTTCAAGATAAGGATTGTCCATACACTTTATTTTAAATTCAAACTCCAGCATAACTTCCGTAAGGTTCTTTCCGGACACTCTTATCGTCCTTCCATTTATCATTTTTTCTAGCTTCATAAGTTCCTCCGGTTAATCTTCTCACATACTTTGGAAGCTTTTCTGTCGTTTTCTCGATTACTTTACTCATATCTAAACTCCTTTTTAAAAACTATGAGCCGATATGGTTTTCATCTATAAAAAGATTATAGCAAACTTCGCATATCGACTCAATCAATTTTTATTATCTTTTCGCCTCTTTAATAAGCCATTCATCCAACAGTTTCTTAACAACATAACTCCGATTTCCGATATGTATTACAAAGTCGTGTTCATGTTCTTTTAAAAAGGCTCTTGCATTTGTTTTTCCAATACGCAAATATGTACAAACCTCATCGAGATTCATTACTGCTGACTGCTCGTCATTTTGCATATTAAACATTATTTCCACCTCCTGCAAGTACTCCTAAGTTATCAATGACAGAAATAAATGTACCTATTAGCTGTTCACTTGTATCAGTTGGCAATGATTTTAATTTATCAATCATTACAACCATTCTCTGTGAGCTAATTCCAAGTATTGTATTTGGATCAGTATTATACACATCTGCAAACTTACAAAGCATTTCCACTGTAAGGTTTCTGCTTCCTCTTTCAAGCTGCATTATGTGTGATTCGCTTTTTATCAACTATGTCACTTACTTCTCCCGGTGACAATTTATTTTCTATTCTTAACTGTCTTAAATTAACTCCTGTTTCTATTTTGTCATATTTCATTCTGTTACCTTCTTTAAAATAATATTTGTTATAAATGGTAACTTACATCTACATAGTCATCACGTCTGAATGCCTATCGACTGTTTTCACAACAGAGAAACGCCTTATTAAATCTCCTACACGATAGTTGTTCCTTTTTTCTCTGACCGTCGCCAGTATAAATCTGCCTCGCTATAATACTAACCTTTCATTTCCTGTAAGTGGTGTCAGCTTTGAACCAAGTTCTGCAAAACTTCGAAACATTGATGCCTCAATTGTTGCAAACTGTGCCTTTGCCTCCTCAAAATTCTTTCTCTCAATTGTTATGGTAAGATATCTTTCCTGCTCAATGCCCTGTCTTCCCTCAAGTATCTTTTCCTCAATGATTCTGTTGTAACTTTCCCTCATCTTATCGAATCCGTCATTTCTGTACTTAAGCATTACCTCATTTCTCAGCACATCCATGTCCTTGTTTTTTATTGTTGACTGTTATCTTGAATGTACAGTCAAATGAATTAAGGCACCTGCAGTATCTCTGAAAGAAGCTTTCCTGTTCATCCTCTGAACGTGTGGCATAATTGACATCACTGAATCTGTATGTCTTTGAATACTTTCCATCTGCCACCTCAAATATTCCGCTTTCCGATATCTTTAGTATTTCTATTGTTTCCTGCACCGACTTTGGTGATTTGTAAAGCGACTCTGATGCCTTCTTTATTTCAGAAAACCTGTCCTTAAATATGTTCATTCCTGTTCCTCCGTTTATTTTTCTGTGTTATATTTTTTTTGTATGTTTCTCATTTTCTGTTTTTGTTACTTCTCCTGTTTTTCTTTTTTTGTCTTCCTTTTTTTTCTCTGCCGTTCCTCTTCCATTCTCATTCTTTTTATGTTTTTCTCACTTTCCTCTGAAATGTATGTAAGTGGTCTGTTTTTAAAAAGCGAACCAAAGTTTTCTTTTAAACATCTGTGTAAAACTCATTCCCTGATATGAGTAAAATCCGTTTAATGCAAGTGGTGCCACCACGGGAATTGCGATGTATGCACTTCCCGTAAGGCCCACATATCTGTATGTAAGAAGAACTATTGCACCACCGCATGCAACTGATGCGATGGAAAATATCAGCTGTCTTGCAGTAAGTCCCATCACCACTGACTCCTGATATTTTTCTATGTCCTTGTTAATTGATATGTTCATCTTTTCCTCCTGTTTCTATAATCCAAGTGCCTTACTTGTAAGACCCTGTGCTCCCTTCACTGCTCCGACTGTCATTGCCACGCTGAATGTAAGTTCACACATGTACATCAGTGCCTTTGTCCAGTCCGCGTAATCGCTTGTAAATGTTGGTAGTCCTGCATTCAAAAATGCATTGCAGACAATTATTGCAAGTGCCATTGTCACTGCCTCCAGTACTATTGACAGAAAATACTTTGCATAGCTTACTGCCGAGTGACTTACCATCCGGTTTCCGCTTACAGTTGAAAACGCAAGTGCACCAAAGGGTACAACCACAAGTATTTTTAAGAATCTGAAATACACGGTGTATATGAGCATAAAACCGCAGAAGATGATTACAAGTGCAATGATTACTGCAAGTATCATCATTAAAAGGCTTTCCCCGAATCCAAGGTCCTTTATGATTGTCTGCTGTTCACCTGGTATCTTTAACTTGGTTGTTGTTCCCTGTATCATAAGCCCCACCAGATTTCCTGCCGATGTAAAAAATGCCTTCATTATTGTCACGTTGTTTGCAACAAGCCATTCTGCTATTCCTATTCTCATGAGCATCCTTAGTATGGTTTCAAATCTTACCTCTTCCTTTACGTCAATGCTCTCCGAACAGAAACCTATTACAAAGAACAGAACCACCAGTGACGAACCCACCGCCACAAATATGGGCTCAAGGTTTGCCACCACTGCCCATGGGCCTCCGTTCTTGAAGCTTACCGGGGACTGCCCCAGCAGTTCAAAAACAAGAGACACCTTGTCATTCCAGAAATCAACAACCGTCTGCAAAAGATCAAGGATTACACCGCCTAAGCTAAATATGTCCATAATCTCTTACCTCCCTTAGAATCCTAATATTCCAAGTACTGATGAAATGCCTGCCATCATTACCCCTGCAACAATTCCCTTTAGTGCCGAGTTCATTGTTGATGAATCCTGTGCCTGATATGCCTGTGCAAACTCCATTACATTCTTTGCAAGAATAATTACGCCGATTGCTCCGATGATTGCAAACACCAGTGTCTTTAAGTTATCAAGTGGTTTTGTAACTGAACTTGCATCTCCCGCAGCAAGTACATTGCTTACATCCATTACAGTCATAAATACTGCACCTGAAAGTACAACCATTATATTTTCTTTTTTTCATTTTGATTTTCTTTATAATCTTTCTCATTTCTTTCTCCTTTGCTAATCTCTTTTACTTAAATGTTCGTTTCTTTTCTTAGCCATTTCTTCTGCTGAAGTTGTCGGGTAAAGATAACTAAGAAGTATTGAAAGTTTCATGTGAGCATCAAGGGATTTTGTTATTTCCTCAATCTGCTCCCTTGAAAAATCCATCATGCACATTCGGTTTGTTATCTCATCCATAAGCTCCTGTTCTGACATGTTTTCTAAAATATCTGTTCTTGATATTGTTTTTGCACTACCTTCATCACTGGAACTTTCACTTTCATTTGAATTTTCAAAATAAAGTCTTTTTGTATCATCAAGCATCATTACTTCTTCTAATGACATGTCCATGATGTGAACAACTTCATTTTCTTTTTTATATTCCTTGATGTCATTTATCTGTTTTTTCACTAAGAAGTTTAACCGGTCTTAAACTTCCTTGGTTTAAACTTGGATCATGAATATATGCTTTTCCACCACCATCTTCTGTCTGTGAAAAGTTCTTATGTCTAAATGGAATATACTTATCATCAAATATTGGATTAAAGCCTTTAATGAAAATGAGACACTTTTTATTACTCATATTTCTTACTTCATCCGGTGTCATCAGTTCCCTTCCAAGCACATCATAATTTCTTGAAGCACTGCCATGTACACCTCTTGTTTCTCCTGTTGACCTTTTGTCAATGGTACTTTTACCAAGCATTTCAGATATGTATTGATGAGTTGATTTTTCATTACCACCAAGATATACAAGCCCAAGACGGAACAAGTCTCCAATCCATTTAGAATCTTTGGTATCATCTTTGTTGCCTTTTACAGCCTTTACCCATTTGGGATTGGCAATGACAACATTGATTTCATCTTCCAGAATATTAAAGACAGGAATCCGGTATTTTCCTGTGGATTCCATACAGACATCAAGGCAGTCGTTGTCGAGAAGCCATTGACTGAACTGCCACACAATTATATTGGATATTCGAGGAGGAAGATGAATAGAGATTTACGAATAAATGGATAAAAATTATCAATAAAGAACTTCTTTCCATACACGAAAAGTGGTTGAGCAGAATTATAAAAAATCCAAAAATAGCATAGGTTAAGAAGTCAGTTGTAGTAGAAATAGGTTGGGACCCCGTGTCCCAACCTTTCCTTTTTTGCACATCAACCAAATAATTTAAACCACAATATGGTTTATTATCCTAAATCCCATCCACGATAGAATTCGACATCGACACACCGCAATAGTAAAATATAACCATAAAGTTTGAGAGCAACAGGCCTTAAAACTTTAAATCAAAAATAAATAAATGCCTTATTGAGAACAGTAGTTTAAGAACTGACTGTTTTTCAATAGGGCATTTTTATTGCAAAAATGGAGGTGTCTTATGAAAAGTGAAAGCATTTTAGTTGTTCCACCATAAGAGTGAAACAGAGCAAAAATTAAAATTAAGGATTTTTTAGGAGGACGAACATGAATTTAAATTACGAAGAATTTAAGGAAAAAATTAAGGATTATATTAAGGATTATATGGACGAAAAGTACAAGGATTGTGGAGTTGTAATCAGAAAGGTTAATAAAACCAACCGTGAAGTTGATGGATTGAATTTCTATGACATTCCGGGGTTAAAAAAATGCCACACCAACCATATATGTAAATAATCTTTATGAAGAATATGAAAGAACAGGAAAATATGAAGAGGTCATAAGAATTGCAGCTGAAACAATGGAAAGAGGAATCAAGTCATTTAATGATGAAATCAAGGCAGAGCTTTTGGATACATCAAGACTTAAAGATAACGTGTTTTTTACTTTAATAAATTCGGACAAGTTGCATTATTGGAAAATCCACAGATACTTAGAATTCTGTCAAAGGATGACTTGCATTTAGAGGAACTGGGAATAGGTGTAAATGGTGACAAACATACAAGAACAGCATTGTTCTGTATTATTCCTGATTCAGACAAGTCTTACAACTTCATTGTAGGAATGCTTTATACACAGCTATTTCAGGAACTGTATTTTCAGGCAGACTTTAGGAATGGAGGCAAGTTGCCAATTCAGGTAACACTTATGATGGACGAGTTTGCCAATGTTGCATTACCTGATGACTTTTGTTCACTACTTTCAACAATGAGAAGCAGAAGAATAAGTGCAATAATAATCATTCAGAATCTGGCACAGATTAAGGCTTTGTTTAAGGATACATGGGAAACAATTACAGGTAACTGTGACACTCTTGTCAAAGGCAGTTATATTCCTTGCAAGGCAGTCCGTATTCTGAGGGAATACACCCGCTATCGTTACAAGCTCGTTTCCTGTCGTTCAAGCGAAAAGAATCGGTATCAGAATGCGCTTACTGTTTGTAATGTCGCGTTAGATTCTGTTGTTTCCGATGTTTTTGGGAAGTCATCCACATCCATCATTGACTATCTGCTTGATCAATCGGGGACATCCATTAACCACGAAGAAATCGCATCTAAACTTCTTAGAAACCTCAAATCCAAAGAAGATGCTGTTATCGAATCCATCGAAGGATATCAGATGACTGATTCCCAAAAATACCGTATGCACCTTGTCCGTGCACATATGGATTATATCACAGCTGCAATCAATGATGTTGATAAAATGATAGAAAATATGATTTCTTCTGATCCTGATTATGAAAATGCTGTCGAGTTACTCTGTACCATTCCGGGTGTCAAACGTGATAGTGCAATCACTATCATCTCCGAAATCGGTACGGATATGTCTCAGTTCTCGGGTTCCAAACGTTTATGTTGCTGGGCTGGTTTAACACTTGCAGATATATACACGCTTCTGAAAGACAGTTTCAAGGATATCCTGCAGGAGCTGATGGAGGCAGAACTGGATGCAACTCTTGGCTACGAGAAAAAAACCATAAGGGAGATCTACAAACAGACAATAAAAAAGAAATGGTCATTCTACAAAAAACTTAAAGAGTCAATACGGTGAATTTCAAATCGACGTACCAAGAGACCGTAACGGTGAGTTTGAACCAAAACTTATCCCTAAATACCAGAGAGATATTTCAGGGATTGAGGAAAAAGTGATCTCTTTATATGCCCGTGGTATGAGTACACGTGACATCCACGACCAGCTCCAGGATCTTTATGGAATTGAGCTATCAGCTGAAATGGTCAGCAAGATCACAGACAAAATACTTCCTCAGGTTAAGGAATGGCAGTCCCGTCCTCTGAACCCGGTTTATCCGTTTGTCTTTATGGACTGTATTCATTATAAAGTACGTGAGGATGGCAGGATCCTGAGTCGTGCTGCGTATGTAGTGCTTGGTGTTACAGTGGAGGGATACAAAGATATCCTCAGCATCACAGCAGGCGCAAATGAAACCAGCAAGTTCTGGCTTGGGATGCTTAATGATCTTAAGAACCGCGGAGTAAAAGATGTCCTTTTCTTCTGCGTGGATGGTCTTCCGGGTTTTAAAGAAGCTATTCAGGCAGTTTATCCGCAGGCAGAGATCCAGAGATGTGTGATCCATATGCTACGCAATTCTTTCAAATATGTAAATTATAATGATCTGAAAAAAGTTTTCCTCGGATTTCAAAGAAGTGTACAATGCTCCGAACGAAACAGCCGCTTTAACAGAGCTGGAGAACATGAAAGAAAAAAAATGGGGAAGAAATATCCGTACGCGATCAGTAACTGGGAAAATAATTGGGAAGATGTAAGTTCCTTTTTTCAGTTTTCTAATGATATCAGACGCATTATGTACACGACAAATATCATAGAAGGATTGAACCGCCAGTATCGGAAAGTCACGAAAACGAAAAGCGTATTCCCAAGCGATTCTGCATTGGAAAAGATGCTGTATCTTGCCAGCGAGAACGTAGTCAAAAAGTGGACGCAGAGATACCGGAACTGGGATCAGGTATTGAATCAGCTGATAGTCCTTTACGGAGAACGGCTTACTGCTTATCTGTAAGAGAAAAGAAAAGCAGGAATGGGGAAGCTCTTTTAAGCCCCTCATTCCTGCTCTCTGTCTATTCCTTCGGCATTTATATTATTGCCAGAAATTTCCGATCCTATTCCAGAGGTCGGGTGTGGGCAGAGCCCACAAAAGGCAATAATCATGATGCCTTACTTGTCATGCAAAAAAAAAATCGAAAATGATGTATATAATTTTCCTACATGGCAATACTGTAAGTACAAAGATATATTCGACAGCCGCATAATCATTAATTCGACAGCAAAGTTTTACAGGTGGCAGCTTTCGCAGCAACCAAAGTCAGATTGTGAGTGTGCGGTACAGTTTTGTAATATCCGCAGGTGTCGCAAACATTGTCAGAACCGTAATCGTGAGCCGCTTCGTCCTTTTTGTCGTGGCAACGAGAACATTCATGCCAGTGGTTAGTATCATCAGACTTCCATTCTGTGCCTGCGGTATGTCCGGGAGCCGGAATCTTCACACTGGTTTTATCGGTAATTTCTACCGATCCTGTTGCATCTGCGAACCACTTGTCACAGCCATCGCAGGTGTAGTATGCGGAATTGCCCGCAGTAGTGCAGGTGGCAGCTTTCGCAGCAACCAAAGTCAGATTGTGAGTGTGTTCTTCGTTTTTATTTTTGTAATAATATGTAACAACCGTTCCGTCCGAAACAATAGGCTTATTCAAGCCGTCAACCTTTATAAATTCATAATCATAAAGTGTTTTTGCCGGTGTTAAATCAAGCTTTGTGCCGTATGGCACGGTAAATGTTCCGCCGGCAGTGTTTGGAATTTCAGAGCCGTCCTCAAATTTATACTGAATTGAAACGGTTGTGTAGCGCTGTGTTTCCGTATTGTCGTCTGCAAGCACATTTCCGTTTTCATTAAGCACCTGAAATGCCACGGTATCGCCGCTCTTAAGCTGTGCATCAGACGGAATTTGATAAATAAGCGAGCAACTCTTTAAGCCTGAATTAAAGTCGCTTTTGATGTGATCCAAAGCACCGAGCGGCCAGAAATTTGCCTTATCATTCCAAACAGGAATGTCAAAGGTTTGTACTGTTTGAAGCGGATTCCCCGATGAATCGGTCGCAACGCTTCCGTCGGAGTGCTTAATCCACATTTTGAATTTTAATTGTCGTGCATTTTTATCTGAAATGTTTTGAATAACAGTTCTAAGCTCGATTTTTTTACCGTTCATATTAGTATTAAATCTGCTTTTGCTGTTGCCGCTCAAAAGTCGGTCATTGCGATTATATGTGTAATTATAATATGAACTTGTTTCAAGGTCGGTAAAATCAGACGGCTTTGAATAAGCGCCCGTATATTCCTTAACCTCGCGAGTTGCAACATAAAGGTCTACATCCTTAACAAGCTGAGACATTCGCTTGAAGCCCTGCAAACGGCAAACCTCACAGAATTGATAGTTTGTGTCTCTCATTATGCACTCATAACTTGAAACAAGCATTTTTGAGCCGTAAGCATTGCGGCAAGTATATGTGTTTCTAAAACCTAAAAGCTGTCGCCATTTTATCTTTTCCGGTTCTTCAACCGAGGAAAGATTGAGTGATTTAAGTTCCTTATCGTCAAGCAAATATCCGTTACTGTATTCATCACCGAGACCGAGCAAACCGTGTCCAAACTCGTGTGCAAAAGTTTTTGACGCACGATAACTGTCTGATGGCGAAATGAAATAATGGAAGCCGTATTCACGGTTATTATAAGCACCGCCGAAATCTGATTTTGTGTTTACAACCATAGCGAACTGAGCAATATAATCGTGAACATAATAATAAGGCTCATATTCCGAACCGGACGGAATTGTGTTTGGATCACACTTTTTTTTGATATGAGCATCGTGAATTTTCTCGATAAATTCAGGACCGATACATCTCTCAAAAATATGATTTTTCCACTGACTTCCGTGGAGATTATTAGAAATAACAGGCGAATTATATTTGTCGACTATAACATCAAAGAAGGTGCTTCCACCATTGTCAAAAGTCGATTCGGAAGCTGTGCAAAGAGCGTAAACATTGAATCTGTCGGCATAACTGCGATACGGTTCATATTTCATAGCGTCCTGCCAAAGTCGTTTGACATCATTGATGAATTTGCCCTGCTGACTTTTTGTGTATCCCTCGCCGCAAACGACAACAACCATATTTTCCGTGTCGCTGCGTGTTTTTTGGATGGTATAAACAGGGATGGTAGGATTAGAATATTTTCCGTCATTTGAATACCACGGGCCGAGGGTGAGCTGAATGCTTTGCTCGGTGCTGACATTCCAATCGGGATTTGCGTCCTCGGCAGGTTCCGAAATTGTATAATCATCCTCTTGCTTATTTGGAGCAGAGCCGATATAAGGACTGCTTTGTGAGCCGCTGCCGGAAGTTGTAACAAAATATTCGGTATCGAGATAAAATGCAGGTCTTACGCCCAAATCGGAATACCACGGAGCATAACGACCGACCTGACCCGATGAACTGATATAACGCATATCGTGATTGCAATCGGTAACAGGAGTGCGAAGCCAATAAGGCCAAGCCATACCGTCATTATTATACGCAACATAATAACCTTTGAGATTTTTCCACACGGCATTAGCCTGCTTTACATCAAGAAGAAAAACCTTTTCGGTTGTAGTTTCAAAATATGAACTGTCGTAGTTTGCCACCGCTTCCGAAATATCGGTGTAGTATAACAAATCCGAATTTGCGTCTCCATCAACTATGCCCTTGTTGTATTCGGGATGAGAAACGAGAGAACGCTGGGTAACGGTTTTCATTGCCGCAATTTCAGATTTTGAAAAAGCGTTGAGAAAACCCGCTTTTTCGTTGTACGCTCCCACACCGCTTACATATCCGTCTTTCGGAGGGTTGCCGCAAAGCCAATCGACTTTGCCTTCAGCTGCGGTCGAATTTAACCAAGAACGCATATTGCTGTCTTTCCAATAGTTAGAACCGTAATCATCACGCTTATAGCTTCTGCTGTGTGATTTTGAATTGCTGTTGTCATTTGTTTTGGCATCATATGCAAGGGTGTCAACAATTTTGTCTGCAAGCATAAGCGGTCCGTTATTGTCAATGCTTACACATCGCCAAAGAATTGAGGCATTGTTATACGCGCCCATTTTAACATAGTCGCCAACTTTAATATCGGGCTTTGATGCCGCCTGAATGGTCATCGGCAAAACGGAAATTGCCATGCACAATGCCAAGAATATTGCGGTTATTTTTTTCGACATTAAGGAACCTCTTTTATAAGCTATATATTTGCTTTTATTATATTGTAAGGTGTTATATGTTTCAATGGAAAGCCAATTAAATTTTGTTAATTTTACAGCCGACACATTTAATATTACACGAAGAAGAAAATCTTATTAAATATGCAAAAAGGCTTCTGCCCAAAACAGGGCAAAAGCCTTAAAAAATTATGCGATTTTTAGGTTTAGTTGCAAGCCAAGGGGGACTATTTCATCTGCCCGAAAACACGTTTTTGAAAAAAGTGTTGCAAAAGCGGTTGAACACAAAGATTTTCATATCCGATAAGCCTGAATTTTGTGGCGCAATCGGTGCGGGATTGTTTGCCGTTGACAGCGACAGATTGTTGGAAAGGCTCGAATGTAACGCCTTGAACATAAACCCGAAAAATCTTGTGATTTTAATCGGAACGAATGACATCGGCATAGGAGTTCCGACCGAGTACACCTTGAAAAATATAAAAGAAATTTTGCAAAGAACGCAGACACTTTGCTCGAAGTATTCGGGCATAAAAAAAGCCTCGGAACACGAATGTTCCGAGGTGATGGCAGATTATATCAACTGTCAAGTCTTTAAAGGTGGAGATTTGTCCATATGGTATCAGATGAAAATCATTCGTGTTTTGCGGCGAATTCTTTTTAATAATTTCATTGCAATGACATCATGCTTTTTCGAAAACATATGCCCTCCGCCATCTATAAAATGAAGTTGCACCCGTTTGGAATCTTGCATTCCGATCGGCATCGTACTTTTTATATGCTTCTGCCGCACGTTTGGCATAAGAAACATCTACGATTTTATCCTTTGTACCATGCACGATGCACACCCTGCCGGCGTAGTTCTTAATTTCTGCAAAGGCATCCATTTGCATGACATCCATTGCATAGCAACACCCCAATTTCATCAGTCCGCAGCGGAAAGTATCGGGAACATTTTGCGGATCAAATTTTGCCATCATCATTTTTCCGGCTCTGGCGTCATCCGGGATACACAATGCCGGATAAAACAGGACAAGTTTTTCTATCGGAAAGTTGTTCTTTGCTGCCACCAAAGCAGACACAAAAACCGCCCTGACTGCATCCCATCAATAAAATTTTTTCAGAATCTGTATAGGAAAGATTTCTAACATATTCAATGACCGCTTTCAGATCTTTGGTTTCTGTCAGAACAGACATCTCTGTGGTTTTTCCGTCACTTTTTCCACACATAGCAGAACCGCCACAAAAAATCAAATGTAAATGCAACATATCCCATTTCAGCCAAAAAGCCGCATAATGTTTCACACTGTCTTGCCATGCCATAAATCCGTGACATACGATTGCAATCGGAAGATGATCTCCTTTTGGACGGTAGATTGTTCCACGAATCGTCAATCCATCTCTTTTGCATTCAAAAGTGCTTTCTGTAATTCCATCTGATAAAACAGGTTTCTTAAAAATCATAATTTTTCTCCAAATTCAGTGGTATTTTGTTTTTGTTGCATCGGCTATATTTTTAACACTGATTTTGTGTAAATGTTTTAGTCAATAGCTATTTTGCTTGTAATAATCATAAGCACGGGAAACACAAAGGAGCATTCTTTCATGATCGACATATTGTTCTTTGGTTTACTGTTAACTCACACTGTCATAGTATAATAATGCCATTACTTTGTCAATAACTGAAATCATACCTTGTGCTTGAAGTTCTTCAGCCTTTTAACAACGGCTTCTTTGGTAGGGTAGGGGAAAGAATATCATCAAAGCATTTAAGTACGATCATCGGAAAAATGACTTTCTCTGATAAGTCTGCTGAATAATATTCAGCCATACCTTCAAGTACGTATTCAAGAATTATGCCTTTTGAGCCTTCGCTAATGTTTTCGTTAGCGGATATATCCTTAACTCCGTTTTTTCTATTGTCCATTTTTACGGACTTGTTCAAAATCGAATTCCATCCTTTTTGTATGTCTTATCACTTTTAGGCTTGTATGAGAATTTTAAGAAATGTTTTTTAAAATCTTTGATTTCTTAACAGTGCTTACGGTTGCCTGAATTATCGGACCGGAGAGCAAAACGGTGGCAATTGTGCAAATTCCGAATTTACCGCCGAGCAAAACGCCGATAATTACCATTATAATATCAAGAACCATTCGTACGATTTTGATTTTCCACCCGTTTTTTTCGGCAAGCGAAAATGTGACTGCTTCATATGAGCCCCTGCCGAAATCAGCGGCGGAGTAAATCCCCGTTCCGAACGAAAATATAGCAATGCCAAGCAGCATTATAACAAAATTAACCGCTTTAATATCTGTATAATGCTGAATTTTTGTGAATACATCTACGAAAAAACTGTAAATGATTTGGTAAAGAATTGTGCCAATATTGATTTGTTTTCTGTCATAGAAAAGGGCAAAAATTATCATTGCCACAGCCACAATAAGCGACGATGAGCCGATTGACATACCTGTCACATTCGTCAGCCCTTGCCACAATATCGCAAGTGTTGCGCCGCCGAAACCTGCGCCTATTGCAAGCGTAATTCCGTATGCGGATATTATTGATCCGATAACGATCATCAGCGTTTTTGTTGCATATTTTTGAATTTCATATTATCACCTAAAAAAATAAGACTGTAAACTCTGCTGTTGTGTTCAGAAACAGCAAAATTTATAGTCTTCATCAGCCGAGACAGCTTTATTTTTTTGATTATACACCCGAGCTTTTATAAAGTCAACGGTTATAAATATGATTTTCTGTATTCGCTCGGAGTTTTGCTCATTTCAATTCGTGTTACGATTTTGATTTGAGCGATGTCTCTCAAAAGTCTCAGTCATAAATGCCCCCAATCGCACTAAAATGACTTTGAACACTATTCTCTGACGAAGGCGAAGGTGCTTTGTCAAATGTTCTGAGTATTTCTTCAATTTCTTGTTCGTCCATTTGATTTCTCCTTGTTCGATTTCTTTCCGTAAAATCGGCAGGGAAAAGGCGGCAGCGGAAGCTCCGCTACCGCCATCCTTAAATGGCTCGCTATCTGTTATTTCTTTGTTGTAACAGTCTTAGTTTTTGACCAGCCTGAATAAATCCTTATGGATTTGCCGTTAATCTTAACTGTCTTATAGGTGCAAACTCTTACATAATATTTTTTTTTCTTTGCCTTAAGCTTTTTAACTTTGGTAGTCTTTGTAGTCTTCTGCTTCTTGATTGTTACGGTTTTCTTGTTCTTCTTGAATTTCTTATTGGTTGCGACTTGAACTTGATAGCCTGTTGTCTGTGTAGCCTGCTTCTTCCACTTTACTGTAAACTTCTTTGAACCTGCTTTAAGTGAGGAAATACTTGTTGCCTTTGGCTTGATTGTGAAATAAAGCGTCTTTGTTCCGCTGTATTTACCCTTAAAGGTAATCTTTACTGCGTACTTGCCAACATACTTTCTGCCTTTTGCATAAGACACAGTATAGTCAGTATTCTTAACAAGTGTCTTTCCTGTTCTGTCCTTAACAATAACCTTAGGTGTTCTAACCTTTCCGTTATATGTTAATGATGTTGCTTTAAGCTTTTTGCTTGATGCCTTTGGAATTACTGTTGTTGAAAGAGTTTTCTTACATACCGAACAGTAATTTACTATCTTGCCGTTTGCTGTTGGGGTTGCCTTTGTTACGGTTTGCTTTGTGGTGTGGGCAATCTTAGCAATATTGCCCCAAGATGCAAGGTCGGTTATTTCCTTTGTACCGAGTACATCTTCATAGAACTTGCCACAACCTTCGCACTTGTAGTATGCTTCCTTACCGCCATCTGTGCAGGTGGCAGCTTTCGCAGCAACCAAAGTCAGATTGTGAGTGTGCGGTACAGTTTTGTCATATCCGCAGGTGTCGCAAACATTGTCAGAACCGTAATCGTGAGCCGCTTCGTCCTTTTTTGTCGTGGCAACGAGAACATTCGTGCCAGTGGTTTGTAGAA
>VOFC01000821.1_pt1 | contig 16000 bp, 19 predicted proteins | sample 5384161 | NCBI WGS metagenome assembly VOFC01 (sample SAMN12384722, study PRJNA508395) | human gut metagenome | isolation source: healthy gut B | host: Homo sapiens | reverse complement strand
AATTTGACAAAACGGCTTAACTTTGCTATTATACTTTCGTAACAAAATGTAACAATTCTGTAACATTTTGTAGGCGCATTTAACAACTTGTGCCGGAAAGGGAAAAACTTTATGGAACTTAGAAGTAGCAAAGCTGCTTGTTGTTTAGGTGCTACGCTGGTAGTGATGATGATGCCTGTGCTTCCTAAAGTAACAGACGCGAAACCTACCTATGAGCAACACGAAAGTACAATTACTGATACCGAGATCAGAGTTGCATCATACGCAGCCAATGTTGAAGAAACAGTATTAACAGTACAGGAAGAAACAAAAGGCCAGATGCATGACAAAGCGCTTGCGATTACAGATCCTTATCTTGATGTATATCAGGGTATGGATTCAGATTCAGAGGTTGTCGGAAGACTTTACAAAAACACAGAAGTAGATGTGTTACAGATAAGTGAAGGCTGGACAAAGATAAGCTCTGGTAATTGTGAAGGTTATACTAAAACGGCAGCTCTCCTGTTTGGTCAGGAAGCAGAAGCGATTACAGCTTCTATAAGTGAGGAAGATATTCTTACAGGATATACACTTGAAGAAGCTGAGGCTATGGAAGCAGAAGCCGAAGCTGCAAGAATAGCTGAAGAAGAAAGAATCGCAGCCGAGGCTGAGGCAGCAAGAAAAGCTGAGGAGGCCAGAGTACAGTCGATTATATCAAACACTATATCTGGATCAGATATAACATATAATCCTACGATGAGCTTGCTGATACAGCAAGAGTTCTCTGCACAATGTTTGAAGGAATCGAATACAGAGGATTCGGACAGGAGATAGTTGAAGATCTTGCAAAATATTCAAGCGTGCCGGTATGGAACGGACTTACTAATGAATATCATCCAACACAGATGCTTGCAGATATGCTTACAATCAAGGAAAAGCTTGGCAGATTAAAGGGCGTTAAGTTCGTATACATGGGTGATGCAAGATACAACATGGGTAATTCACTTATGATTGTCTGCGCTAAGTTAGGACTTCATTATACAGCCTGCACAGCTAAGGAATATTTCCCAGACAAGGAACTTGTTGCACAGTGTGAGGAATGGGCAAAGATAAGCGGTGGTTCTGTAACACTTACAGAAGATATTAAGGCAGGAACTAAGGACGCAGATGTATTATACACAGATGTATGGGTATCAATGGGCGAGCCTGATGAAGTATGGGCTGAAAGAATCAAGGCACTTCTTCCATATCAGGTTAACAAGGCAGTTATGGACAATGCTTCTAAGGACGCAATATTTATGCACTGTCTTCCTGCATTCCATGACCTTAAGACTAAGATTGGTAAAGAGATTCATGACAAATTCGGTCTTGACGAGATGGAAGTTACTGATGAAGTATTTGAGTCAGAGCAGTCAGTTGTATTCGATGAGGCTGAGAACAGAATGCATACAATAAAGGCTGTAATGGCAGCTACACTTGGAGCTTATAAGTAAATTGGACGTTAGAGTGGAGTGTGTCATGCCGGAAGTCCAAAATCGGGAAGCCGACACGCGGAATTGGACGTTAGAGCAGTGGAAAGACATGTGAAAGTCCAAAAGTGACGAGAAAGAATGACAGATTGGACTTTAAAACAGTGAATAGGCACGAGGAAGTCCAGAATCGGGAAGTTGACACGCGGAATTGGACGTTAGAGCAGTGGAAAGACATGCGAAAGTCCAAAATCAGGACGACACAGCATGAAATAGTAATTCACCAGATATTTATTATGGAGGCGTTATGTATTATACAACGAGTGGCGCGTACAGAAAGAGCAAGATGCTCATAGACTATGCCAATATAGCACTCACATTTGCAATAGGAGTGGTATTCATAATTATACTTTTCCTGCGCAGTGGAAGCGGAATATTATTCGCTGTGGAATTCATGCTTGGAGCATTAGTTAACGGACTTACAGCAGCTAAGAATTTCATGAGTGACAGAACAGTGTCAGGCGTTATTCTTACAGTTGTTACGTTAGGACTTCTGCTTATGGCAGTAATAGCATGGCGGGTAATGGTATGAAGACTAAGATTTTAAATGTTTTGAGAAAATCAGATGGATATGTGTCAGGGCAGGCACTGTGCAATATGCTGGGGGTTTCAAGAACGGCTGTCTGGAAGGTGATAAACCAGTTAAAAGAAGAAGGCTATGTTATAGAGGCAGTCCAGAATAAGGGATATCATATAACACAGTATCCTGATATTCTTACATCAAGCGAGATAATGAGTCAGCTTAAATGTGTGGATACAGGCAGTACAACCGGGATTATCCGCGAAGTAGTGTATTATGACGAGACAGATTCTACCAACAACGAAGCTAAGAGAGCGGCAGAGAGAGATAATGCAGCAGATGGGACACTCTATATAACAGAGAGCCAGACAGGCGGCCGCGGCAGACGTGGCAGGAATTGGGTATCTCCTGCGGGAAGCGGGATATGGATGTCGCTTCTTTTAAGACCGGATATATCACCAGTCAATGCGTCAATGCTTACAATAGTGGCAGCCATGGCTGTTCAGGAGGCAATCCACAAGGTTCTTACAGAGGACGGACATGTCGCAGAGTGCCGTATAAAGTGGCCTAATGATATAGTTCTTAATAAGAAGAAAGTATGTGGAATATTAACAGAGATGAGTGCTGAGATGGATTACATACATTATGTGGTTATCGGCATGGGAATTAATGTTAATACGACAGAATTTGATGATTCAATCAAGGCAACAGCTTCTTCATTGTATCTTGAGACTGGCGACCATCTGAAAAGAAGCCGTATAGTAGCCACATTTTCAGAGAGCTTTGCAAAGTACTATGATACATTTGTTAAGACACAGAATCTGGCTGGGCTTAAAGAAGACTATAATTCAATGCTTGTCAATAAGGGCGGCGACGTCAAGGCAATATATGCTGACAAGGAAATTGTTGGAAAAGCACTTGGAATCAATGATGAGGGCGAGCTTATCATTAAGACAGACGAGGGCGAGAAGATTATCAGAACCGGAGAGGTTTCTGTGAGAGGATTATATGGATATGTTTGATGAAAATGTAGTTTTATGTGTATCTAATTCTTATGAGAAGAAATACTATTTTGGCATAAATGTTTTTTGATTTTGATCTTACATTTTATTAGTAGTTATAGAAAAGAAATGTTTAAGATAAAGAATAATTCAGTTAATATAAAGACTGGACCAATGGCAGGAGTAACAGACCTGCCATTTCGACTTTTATGCAAGGAGCAGGGCTGTGGGCTTATGTGTACAGAGATGGTCAGCGCCAAAGCAGTGCTATATAATAATAAGAATACAGAAGAGCTGCTAAAAACAGATCCCATAGAGAATCCGGTCGCTGTGCAGCTTTTCGGTTCAGACCCTGATATCATGGCAGATATAGCGAAGAGACTTTCTGAAAGAGAGTTCGATATAATTGATGTCAATATGGGATGTCCTGTTCCAAAGGTAGTCAATAATGGCGAAGGTTCGCACTTCTTAAGGATCCGCTGTTAGTAGGAAAGATAGTTGAAAAGATGGCACATGCAATAGATAAGCCACTTACGGTAAAGATTCGTATAGGATTTGATGAAATGTATTAATGCGGAAGAAATAGCATATATTATACAGGAGTCAGGCGGGGCTGCCGTTGCAGTACATGCAAGAACAAGGCAGCAGTATTATTCAGGACAAGCAGACTGGGATATAATAAGACAGGTAAAGAAGCAGTATCGATTCCAGTTATTGGTAATGGCGATATTAAAAGCGGCGAAGATGCTGTTAATATGATGAAGCAGACAGGCTGTGACGGAATAATGATTGGAAGGGCCGCAAGGGGAAATCCATGGATATTCAGACAGGTTTCTGAATATATGAATAATGGTACAATAATTGCACCTCCGTCTGTTGAAGAAGTATGCCAGATGCTTATAAGACATTGTCAGATGCTTGTTGAAACAAAGGGCGAATTTACAGCAGTGCGCGAGATGAGAAAGCATTTTGCATGGTATACAGCAGGAATCAAGCATGCAGCAGCATTAAGACATGAGGTGAATCAGGTGACTAAGCAGGAACAGTTTAACGAATTCGTTGAGAGAATACGGACGTTACGCTGATATGACAAGAATAGGATTTAATAGAGTAAAGATTTTGTGAGTTGAATAAGAATTTCATTACATTGACATTAAAGTTTAGGTGAGATATAATATCTTGAACATTTTATCCGATAATGGTGTGAGTGCCAGAATTGAAAGAATTTATTATAGACTGTGATAGAAAGGTTTAGTGTTCGCACAAGCAGAACCCCGCATCATTATATGAATATTTAATGAATATATTTATGGGAAAGGTGACGAACAATGGCAGAGAAGCAGTTACTTACAAAGGGGTATGACGAAAGAGTAGCTTTACTTGAGCACTTAAGGTTGATAGAAGAAAGGAAGTCGCCCAGAAGTTAAAGGAAGCAAGAGAGCAGGGCGATTTTTCAGAAAATGCTGAGTACGATGCAGCTAAGGACGAGCAGAGAGATATCGAAACAGAAATTGCAGAACTTGAAGCAATTCTTGCTAACTGTGAGGTTATTCAGGATAACGATAAGAATAAAGATGTAGTTAAGATGGAGAGCGTTGTTGTACTTCACGATGTAGAATTCGATGAGGATATCGAGTATACAATCGTTGGTTCATCAGAGGCAGACAGCCTTAATAACAAGATTTCTAATGAGTCACCACTTGGTGCAGCTCTTATTGGAAAGAAGAAGGGTGACACTGTTAAGGTAGAAGCACCTGTTGGAGAGATTGAATATACAGTTGTATCTGTAAAGAACGACTAATCTTTGGCAGAAGACTAATAAAGATATATTTCAGTAACATATAGAAAAGGAGATACTCATTCATGGGAGATAATAAATCTGCACAGCAGCCTGACGTTAACGAGCAGATTAAGGTTCGTATGGAAAAGTTAAAGAACCTTCAGGACGCAGGTAAGGATCCATTTCAGATAACAAAGTATGATGTAACACATCACACAGATGAAATCAGAGCCATCTATGAAGCACATGAGAAGGAACTTCTCGGTGACAGACCAGCAGTTAATACTGAAGGTTTAGATGAGCAGCAGGCAAGAGAAGCAGTTAATGCCGATTACAATGAGAGAAGAGCCATTATGGATGCTTCTCCAATCAATGTAAGCTTTGCCGGAAGAATGATGTTCAAGAGAGTAATGGGAAAGGCATCTTTCTGTAATATTGCAGATCTTAAGGGCAGAATGCAGGCATATATTTCAAGAGATGCGATTGGCGAAGAAGCATATGCAGACTTCAAGAAGTCTGATATCGGTGATATCTTTGGTATCAAGGGATTCATTTTCAGAACTAAGACAGGAGAGATTTCAGTTCATGCTGAAGAAATAACACTTCTTTCTAAGAGCTTACAGGTACTTCCAGAGAAGTTCCATGGAATTACAGATACTGATATGAGATACCGTCAGAGATATGTTGATTTAATAATGAATCCTGAGGTTAAGGATACATTTGTAAAGAGATCAAAGATTATCAAGGAAATCAGAAAGTTCCTTGATGGCAGGGACTTTATGGAGGTTGAAACTCCAACACTTGTTTCTAATGCAGGTGGTGCAGCAGCAAGACCTTTTGAAACTCACTACAACGCACTTGATGAGGACGTTAAGCTTCGTATATCTTTAGAGCTTTACCTTAAGAGACTTATCGTTGGTGGTCTTGAAAGAGTATATGAAATCGGACGTGTATACAGAAATGAAGGTGTTGACACAAGACATAATCCTGAGTTCACACTTATGGAGCTGTATCAGGCATACACAGATTATGAAGGTATGATGGAGCTTACAGAGAGCATGTTCAGACACCTTGCAAAGACTGTATGTGGAACAACTGATATTACTTACAACGGCACAGAGATTGACCTTGGAAAGCCATTCAGAAGACTTACTATGAATGACGCAATTAAGGAATACGCCGGTGTTGATTTTGATACAATTAAGACTGACGAAGAAGCTAAGGCTCTTGCTAAGGAAAGAGGAATTGAGTTTGAGGAACGTCATACAAAGGGCGATATCATTAATTTATTCTTTGAAGAGTACTGCGAAGAGAATTTAATCCAGCCTACATTTATTATGGATCATCCTCTTGCAATCTCTCCACTTACTAAGAAGAAGCCATCTGATCCAGAAAAGGTTGAACGTTTTGAGCTTTTCATCAACACATGGGAAATGTGTAATGCTTATTCAGAGCTTAACGACCCAATCGACCAGAGAGAGCGTTTTGCACAGCAGGATAAGAATGCAGAGAATGGTGATGAGGAAGCACAGCACACAGATGAAGACTTCCTTAATGCACTTGCAGTAGGTATGCCTCCAACAGGTGGTATCGGATATGGTATCGACAGACTTGTTATGCTTCTTACAGATTCACCTGCAATTAGAGATGTTCTGCTCTTTCCGACAATGAAGTCACTTGATAAGTAGGAATGCAGGAAAATCAAGGGTTTCAGCACTTAGATGTACGAAAATATATAGTTGGTCAAGGCGTTTTGACCAAGATTTGACCAATTTTTGGCATAGTCAAAAAAAGATTAGTACAGGTTAGTACAGATTGCTTAGTCTGAAAAATTAAAGATTGTATTACTTAGAGGACATTTTCTAAAGAAATTTAGAAGATGTCCTCTTTTTTGCGTTATGGAGAAAATACGAAATCATTTGTTATGAAGTCAAAGTGAAAGGAGCACAGCAATGAATGAATCAAAGAAGAAAGATAGATATGAGGATGCAAAAAAGTTTGTAAGATATTCAGATGGTGCAAAAATGTACAGTATGGGAATGACAAAATTTCAAGAAGTGGCTAAGGATGCCAAGGCTTGTTATAAAATTGGTCAGCTTGTACTTGTTAATACAGAAATATTGGATAAGTATCTTGAAACTTTTCATATTACAGATTCTGAGTTTTATAAGTAGGTGATGTTATGGTAAATACATTGAGTGGTTCAGTTTGTGCCTATAGAAAAGAAACTGTAAAACCAAGATTTATTCGTATTGATGAGGTAATGGCTTTATTAGATGTAACACAAGATGAGGCAATGGATATAGCGTTGGCTGCTGGAGCAAGATATCAGCTTGCAAAGATTATATTAGTACATAAGGAAAGGTTGATGAAATTTATGAAACATTCTGCAAGAGTTCCTAGTTCAAATAAAATTGTGGATCAAAGAAGTTTGCGAGAATCGGAGAGGCTTCAATTACTTACAGCATAGGACATCATAGATTTATCGAACTGGCTAGAGCAGCAGGAGCCACATATAAGATAGGCGAGGCAACAGGAGGGACTATTCTGATTAATCTGGAGGTGTTTGATAATACATGGAGCAATTCAGAGAACCGCCAACAGAAATGAAACATCCATTGCCAAATGTGAAAGGAGACTGATGAATGAGTAGCTCATATAAGTGCTATTCAGATACAAAGGATTATGAAAAAATATGTAAATGCCACTGAGGGAGCGATTATTTATGGTATAAGCAAATCGAGGATTATAGTAATTGCGACAGAGGCTGGAGGCAGTGTATAAGGTCGGTAATTCAGCATTAATCAATACGGAATTATTTGAAAAATATCTTGAACGATTCAGAGAACCAACAAGACCATTGCCCAAGCATATTTGGAATAAATTGTCGCCTGGAGATAAAAAAGACCGCAATAGTACCTGTTTTGATAAAAAAGACCCGTGATTGTCACTTTCGGCATTATAGAAACTAATGTAATATATGGACATTCCAAGAAAAACTTGGGATGAGCAATTTAATAATCAGTTACAGATTTGCAAAGTAGTTTGCACTACAGAATTTCTGTAGGTAGTAAAATTACGGGGCATGTACCTGGAAGATGAAAGTCACAGCTATCATATTAGTAGTCTGATGGATCGAAAGATGAAGGGCGAGAAGCTGGATGGAAATCTGGTAAAAGGAATCGGCATGTTGCGTAAGGATAATTAACCACAGAGGGCGAGAAGTTCGTCCTTATCCTCAAAAGGCTAAAAGAGGAGATAGTGCTTCTGATAATTCAGAAGGGCGTCGTGAAACACATTTTGTGGCTCGTCTGTAACTCCCGGAGGTGAGAACACCTCTTTGTACACGGGGCGATATAGGAGTCTAGAAGACTGGCGTGTACCTACATGCTTAGCGTTAAGCATAGCCATGTAGACTATATCACTTCCAAATTCAAATTCTGTCTATATGGCAACTAATTTGAAGGAGGATAAAGTGGTGATGGGATTAAGCATAGCATTAATAATTATTGTTCTTATCGTATTGTATTCGTTAGCTAGAGGACGGCAGGTGAGTCGGACAGGACAATGGAAGATAAGAGAGCAATCACTCCTTGGAAGGGAGGATAGCTCTGGTGGGAACAGTTGAAAAAAGGAGATAAGCATAAGAAACGCAGGTTTGTATCTCCAGAAGAAAAGCTTGAGAGAGAATTAAAAGATTGTATGCATTGTAGATTCTTCTGGGGACATAACAACAGATGTGCCAATGGAACATGTTGTAAACCATCTAAGAAAAAAGAACAGAAACTTCCGACGGAATGTGTCGGATGTCCATATCATCAAGGGAATGGTTATTGTTTTCCCTGTATGCGAAAGCTGATAGGAAAGTAGGTGGTTAAGATGTTCAAGTGGCTATTTAAGAAGAAAGGATGTGCAAAACACATGAATAACAAGTTAGAAGTAATCGGCATTGATCATGGCTGGTCAATGATGAAAACAATCTCTCAGGTATTTGTCACAGGTGTTAAGGAGATTACAACAACTCCGGCACTTTTCGGCGATGTACTTGAGTATGAAGGAAAGTTCTATAAGGTTGGAACTGTGAGGCAGGAAGTAAAGGATACCAAGGTCGAAGATGATAGCTTTTATCTTCTCACTCTTGCAGCAGTTGCTAAGGAACTTAAAAGAAGAGGTATTGCGGAGGCAAAGGTATTCCTTGCCGTAGGACTTCCGCTTACAAGGTTTGGAGCAGAGAAGAATGATTTTATTAAGTACCTGACAAAGAATAAGCGTGTAAGCTTCAAATATGAGAATGAGTCATATCATATTGAAATTGATGATGTGGCAATATTCCCGCAGTGCTATGCAGCAGTAGTGGACAAGATTCCTACAATGGCAAAGAAAACGCTGATTGTTGATATTGGAAGCTGGACAATCGACATTATGCCGGTAATCAACAAGTCACCGGATGAATCAAAGTGTGTGACGATTCCAAAAGGTCTTATTACCTGTATGCGTTCTATCAATGAGCAGTGTGTAAGACAGCTTAACGGAGAGGTAGACGAGTCAGAGATACAGAACATCATGCTATATGGCAGGTCAGATATTGATGATGAATACTTTGCCATTATCAAGGCAGAGATAGAGGATTTTGTTGATAAGGTATATAACTCAATCCGTGAGTTTGGGTATAACTTAAAGACTACACCGATTGTATTTGTCGGAGGCGGGGCAGTTGTGATGAAGAATTTTGGGAGTCACGACGCCAAGAATATTTCCTATAACCTTGATGTAAAGGCAAATGCAAGAGGATATGAGCAGCTTGCTATGATGGGGCTTAAAAGTGCAAGGAGATTATCTTAGGAGGTGGCATGATGGCAAAACAGTTTAATTATGAAGTAAAAACAACAATTAGACTAAATATGCATAATCCAGACCATGTGCTAATTAATAATGTCATTCAGAATCTTGATCCAAAGATTTTTAAGTCCAAGAACCAGTTTATACTGGATGCATGTAAGTTTTACATTGACAATTATGGAAGTGAGACTTTTATTGCAAAGAAAAAAGATAATGAAAGGGCTGAATATATCCGGTCAGCAGATATTGAGGACATTAAGACAGAGGTTATAGAAGCAGCAATCAATGAAGCAAGGAAAGAGGTCATAAGCTGTTAGGCGGTGTGATATCCGGGATGAATGTTGGTCAGCCGGTAATAATGCAGGCAGCCAATAGTGAAGCACAAGAACCGGCAGAAGATGTTATGGACGATGCAGATGTTGCAGGACTTGCAATGGGATGGATGTCGAAAGGAGACTGATTATTATGAGAAGAGTTATGGGAGCCGTAGGAACAGTAATTTTAGAGATACTCAAGTGGATATTAAGGATAATTCTTGGAGCTTTGAAGCTGGTCTTAGGACTTGCCAGAATAATTCTTCTTCTATTCGCTATGGTGGCAAGGGTATTTCTTTCATTCGTAAGAATGGGCACATTCTGAGAGGAGGTGAGCATATGCAGGTAAAGGGTTTATTCTTGAATTATAAGAAAAACAGACGACTTATGCAGTATTTCTTTAAAATAAGAGAGCTGGTATAATGAAAGGAGTTTAAGATGCACAGAATACGGGACAGTCCTATGTGTCCCGTGCATTACAGATAAATAGTTCACCGCAAGGGTGGATGGCACGGAACACAAAGCCCGTTCCTCTTGAGGAGAAGGGATGGGTGATTACTATGAAGAAGATAAGTATTATCTTATTATCCGCAGTACTGGTCTTTTCAATGGCTGCCTGTAATGGTGGTAAGGAAAAGGCTGATAATCAGACAGAGAAACAGACGGAAAGCGTAAAGCCAACTGAACAAGTAATGGCAACGGAAGTTGTCACAGAGGTCACAACCGAAGCTGGAAGTGAAGAGACAGAGAAAGATATTGCCGAGGCTAAAGATTCAGAAGAGAAGAATGATAAAAAAGATAACCGGTCCGCTGATAATGAAACTGCTTCAAGGCAGGAAGAAAAGTCAGAGCAGAATGACAAGCCTGAACAGAAAGCTCCTGCAAGTGGTAATAAGGAAGCGGGTGGAAATCAGAGTAATGCAGGTAATGGTGGTCAGACTACAGACAGTCCGAAAGACAATGTGAGCAATTCACAGCCTGCATCCGTGGTATACAGTCCACAAAATGTTGTTTCACTTGCAACAGCAAAGTGTCAGGCAGGAGGGATGATTACCACACAGCAGAATTTACAGAACCATTTGAATGATGGCAGTATCACGCAGGAAGAGTACAATGAGTATTATCCTTACGATGGTATGGAAGGCTCTTATTACAGTGTGTTTGTAGAGACAGATCTCAACAAAGCAAGTACCATTGATGGACAGCGGTTATCATCAGAGGATGCAATCGCAGAATATATTGCAAGTATGTTACTTTTGGAAACTGATTCGGTATTCTACATCAGTTATGATGGAGTTTACACGACAGGCGGCACAGACTATTACGAGTTTCGATGTCACAGATAAATAAAAACGAATAGAAGCAGAAGGAAGAAAGATGTAAGCCATAAACTTATATCTTTCTTTTTTTATGCGTAAATTAAGGAGGAAAGAGCACATGAAACAGAAAATAAAGCGTTTTATGGCAGGATTTATGGCTATGCTCACACTGGTTGGAACACTCTTTACGAATGGTACAACAGCATTTGCAGCCAGTCCGCAGGCAAATATTGCGTTCTGGAATGCATCAGTTAAAAATTCCGGAGAAGTAAGTGAGTTAAAGCCCGGATTTAATCATGGCAAGATTCTGTATTCAATTCTTGATGGCAATTCGGCATATTGTATGAATTTCGGATTAAGAGCAGATGGCGGTCAGCTTATGAACAGCTACGATGATGCGAGCACATCAATGTCAGCACAGCAGAGAAAGCTTTTAAGTTACTGCCTTTATTATGGATTTAACAGTACACAAAAGGCGGCACCAAGCAACAGCCAGTGCGATGAGTATATCGCAACTCAGGCAATGGTATGGGTTATTGTAGCAGATATCTTTGGAACCGGAAGCGGTGATTCAGCAGCAAGAAAGCTCTGTAACACAGCACCAAGTCCTGATTCTTCATACAGCTATTATGAGAGACTCAGAGACAATATCAGCAGTTCCTACAATGCAACGCTTCCAAGTTTTGCATCACGCAGAACCAGTGAGGCACCAACTTATGAGTTGAAGTGGAATGAGGGAAGTCAGAGATTTGAAGCAACATTGTCTGACAGCAATGGTGTCTTATCTGATTTTGATTTTGGCATCAGCGGATATTCTGTTGATAAGAATGGCAACAGTATTACAATCTCTTCAACGAGCGTGAATACCACAGCTACAACAGGAACATTCACATCCAATGCTGGCAAGGTTGAGACAACATCAAGCTGTGTATTCTGGCTTACAGGAAAGAGCGGATATCAGGAGTTTATTTCTGAAAGACCGACAGCAGATCCTATCAAAGCTTATATCAAGGTCAAGACAGAGAACATCGGATATGGTGAGCTTACAAAGACAGATGAGTCAAGCGGAGTGAAGCTTTCCGGTGCAGTTTATGGAATCTATTCTGACAGCGGATGCACAAACAGAGTACAGACCATGACAACAGATGGAAACGGATATGCAAAGTCAGCTGCACTTGTTGCAGGCACTTATTATGTAAAAGAGATTACAGCACCAAAGGGATATGTCCTTTCAGGTAAGGTTCATACACTTACTGTAAAAGCAGGACAGACAACGGGAATCTCTGCAACAGATAAAGAGCAGCTTGGAGCAATCACAATCTACAAAGAGGGTGAGGTGCTTAGCTCATGGAATGGAAGCAATTTCACTTATGAGAAAAAGAAGCTTTCCGGAGCAGCCTTCAAGGTAACTGCCGGAGCAGATATCTATAAGGCAGATGGTACAAAGGTGTATAGTGCTGGCGATGTTGTGGCTGAAAGCCTTACAACAGGAACTGACGGACAGGTGGTATTATCTGACCTTCATCTTGGAACTTATGTGGTAACTGAAATTAAGAGCATTGACGGGTATACAATCAATACCACACCTCAGACAGTAGCAGTTGAGTATAAGGACCAGACTGTGACAGTACAGTATGAATCAACTACGATTGAGAATACAAGACAGAAAGCAGATGTATCTGTCGTAAAGAAGGACTCTGACACAGAGAACCCTCTTGATGGCGGTAAGTACACACTTTATGCCGGAAATGACATCAAAAACTATGCCGGACAGGTTATTGTGACAAAGGGTACAGCTCTTGAGACCGTAACTACAGGAGAGGACGGAAAGGCAAGCTACAGCGTGGATCTGCCAATCTCTAACGGATATTTTATCTCAGAGACACAGGCTCCATATGCGTATATCAGAAACAGTAAAGATGTTTACAGCTTCAATTTCAATGTATTACCTGAAACACAGGCAAAGGCATCGTTCAGTCACACATTTGCAAATGACAGAACTACAGCAAAGATTCATATTTACAAGGTAGACAAGGAATCAGGCAAGGCAGTTGCCCAGGGAGATGCAAGCCTTTCCGGTGCAGTTTATGGTCTTTATGCAAGGGAAACAATCAACCACCCAGACGGAGCAACAGGTGTTATTTCACTGCCGGAGACCTTGTGGCAACACTTACAACAGATAAGAATGGCGAAGCTGAGGTCAATAACCTTTACCTTGGAAACTATTATGTGAAAGAAATCACACCATCAGAAGGATATCTTTTAGATGAAGAGGAGCATGATGTAGTATGCGACTATGAGGGAGATCTTGTAGCAGAGGTATCAAGAAGCACAACCTCAGCAGAGCAGGTTATAAAGCAGCCATTTCAGCTTATCAAGGTATCGGATAATGGCGATGATACTGAAGCAGGACTTCTTGCAGGTGCAGAGTTCACAGCTTATTTGAAATCATCTTTACCTGTAAAGGAAGATGGAAGCTATGACTTTGACAAGGCAGCTCCGGTAGTAATCGGAGAAAACGGAGCTACAACAATCACATCCGATGACAAGGGACATGCAGTATCTATTGCAATTCCTTATGGAACCTATGTGGTAGTAGAGTCAAAGACTCCACACAATATGAAAACAATCAAGCCATTTGAGGTAAAGATAAAGGAGAATCATCCAACAGAGCCTCAGACATGGAGAGTTTTCTTGGACAGAGAGTTTACAGCAAAGCTTCGTGTAATCAAGAAGGATTCTGATACAAAGCAGACAGTACTTGTGCCAAATGCAGAGTTTAAGATTTTCAACCTTGATAAGAACGAATATGTAAAGCAGTACACAACTTATCCGTCAAAGGTAGAGCATACTTCATTCTTTACTGATGAGGACGGAGATTTAATCTTACCGGAGGCACTGAAAATCGGTAACTACCGTATTGAGGAAGTGTCTGCACCATTCGGATATGTTGTAAATGATAAGTATGTCAGCATCTCTGTTGATACTGATACAGCATTTGAAACAGATGGTGATACAAATGATGCAATCATTACTGTGGAATATTCCGATGCCCCTGCAGTAGGAGAGCTGACTGTAGAAAAGAAGGGAGAGGTACTTGATGGATTTAAGGGAGGACTCCTGGCAAGCTCATATGAGAAAGAGTTTGTTTATAAGGAAGGCTCACTTGCTGGAGCAAAATTCAAAGTTTATGCTGCCGAGGATATTTACACAGCAGACAACCAGAAGGATGCAGACGGAAACCGCATTAAGTATTACAGCGAGGGAGGATCTTGTGACAACTCTTACAACTGGTAAGGATGGAAAGGCAACAGCTAAGAATCTTCCTCTTGGCCAGTACAGGGTTGTGGAAGTGGAAGCTCCATACGGATATGTATTAAATCCGAATGAGCAGAAAGTGACATTCATATATGTGGATGATAAGACACCTGTTATCAAGGAGAGCCTTACTTTCTCAGATGACAGACAGAAGCTTGATATGTCAGTGACTAAGCTTGATGCAGAAGATAACACACCGATTGCAGGTGCAGTATTTGGTCTTTATGCAGACGAGGATATCAAGAATGTTGATGGCAAGGTAATTATCGAGAAAGGCACACTTCTTGAGAAGGCAACATCTGATGAGAATGGAAAGATTGCTTTTGTTAAGGATTATCCATTTGCAAAATATGTTGCAAGGGAGCTTGTAAAGCCTGCCGGATATGTGACAAATGAGGAAGTAGTAAACTTTGATACAAAATATCAGGGACAGGATGTTAAGACTGCTGTATATAACAGCGAGTATAAAAACACTCCTACAACCTTTGAGTTTACAAAGAAAGATATCACAAGCGGTGCAGAGCTTACAGGTGCAACACTTACTGTACTTGATAAGGATGGAAATGTGGTAGACACTTGGACATCTGATGCTAAGGAAGCACATGTAATCAAGAGACTTGTAGTTGGCGAGACTTACACACTTCGTGAGGAGTTTGCACCATACGGATACCTGAAAGCAACCGATATTCAGTTTACAGTAGAGGATACAGGCGATGTGCAGCATGTCGAGATGAAGGACGAGGTTCCAACAGGTTCTATCGTAATCAATAAGGACGGAGAATTTGTAACAGATACCACTCTTATGAAGGGTAACTGGTATGATTTCATCTTCAATTACTTTAAGGATAGCCTCGCAGGTGTTACTTTTGATGTATATGCAAAAGAGGATATTGTGAGTGCAGACGGACTTGGAACTGTATACCACAAAGCAGGCGACAAGGTAGCAACCATTGTTACGAACGATAAGGGCATTGCAAGAATTGATAATCTTCCACTTGGCAAGTATTATCTTGTAGAGACAAAGACATTAGATGGATTTGTGCTGGATGATACACCGATTGATGCAGACCTTTCTTATATCGACCAGAATACAAAGGTTGTATTTGCGGGAATGGATGTAACCAATGAGAGACAGAAAGTGCAGATTACTGTCACAAAGACTGATTCAGAGACGAAGAATGCTCTTGAAGGTGCAGTATTCGGCTTATTTGCGAAAGAGGATATCGTAAATAAAGATGGAAAAGTCATTGTCAAAGCAGATACACAGATTGAGAGAGGTGTTACTGGAAAGGATGGCAAAGTAACATTTACTTCTGACCTTCCACTTGGACAGTATTATGTCAAAGAGATTGAGGCACCAAAGGGCTATGTGAAGTCTGATAAGACATTTGATGTGGATGC
>VOFC01000698.1_pt1 | contig 16000 bp, 23 predicted proteins | sample 5384161 | NCBI WGS metagenome assembly VOFC01 (sample SAMN12384722, study PRJNA508395) | human gut metagenome | isolation source: healthy gut B | host: Homo sapiens | reverse complement strand
AATTATCCTTTATGTCGCCACCAAATTCGTGGTTTGTAAACAGTTTTTCCCCAAATGGTGAAGAAATGTTTATGATGGTTTCGGGGTACGTTTGGTGCCGATATCATGGGATTAATACTTGCGTTGATTAGTAGATTTAGTGATGAAAAATCAATTCGAGGTCATAAGATTGTTATAATGTCGGCAAATGACAAATTTGGTTCTTACTAGAAAACAAAATTATAATTTTAACAAAGAAAATGGAGATGAATTTATATGAAAACTTTAAAGAAAATATTAGTGATGTGTATGACACTTGTTGTTATGGTTGGTGTTACCGGATGTGTGGATTCAGATAAGCAGGACCGGTTACTTCAGTTTATTAACGTGGATTTGTCAGAAGCAAAGGAACTAGAGACAGAAGCGAATGATGCGTATACCAAGGTGAAAGAAGATGAAAATAGTGGAGATGCAGAATTTAAGCAGGTTTTGCAGGATACAGTTATTCCGAATTACGAAAAGATGGTTAAACAGGCAAGTAATGTGGATTTTGGTGAATATACTGAATTTAATGAGATGAAGTCATTACTTATTCAATATTGGACAAAAAAATTAGAAGCATTTAATAAAATGGTAGATGCTGTTGAGACGCAGGATGAAGATAGAATATCAAAAGCAAATGAACTTATTGAAGATGCAGATTTGTTTATGATAAATACGAAAAAGAACGTGATAGATTAATGGATGAATACGAAGTTGAATGGAAAAGTGAATAAAATAAATATGTATGCTGGGCTATATTTTTTGTTAGTCGTGCACATAGTTTCAGGAGGAAAAATATGACTTGATAAAATGGTTGCTTAGGTTTTTGCCAGTAGGATTCGCTATATTTGGTGTTCTTTTGTAAGACATAGAATAAAAATTGAATTATTCTACGTTCCGTATTATTACTACAATTGTGGAATCTATTATAGTTACAATAATTGCATGTGCAATTCCTATTTTTTATGAAAAACGACAAATGACTTATCATCTGATACGATGATATCAGCACCGGCTAGTATTCCCAATATTACGTATGGTCAGGCAATAGAGGCTGCATGTACAGATGTCAATTGGGGGTATTTTAATTCATTTTCAAATAAGGATGGTCAACATTTAATTGTTGAAGTTAATGCGAAGTATACCTATAGAGATGTAGAAAACGACATTACCATTCAGTTCAATTATCCGATTCGTATGCTCCAATCTCTGACATTGATGTAAACTCACCGATGGAGGTCAGTTTTCTTGATTTGGAAAATCAAAAGAAGAACAAGAATCAACAATGAAAGAAATTTTATATACTATGTTCCAGAAATATGCTTCTCAAAATGGGATTACATTAGATGAGACACAGAAAGAGGATATTTTATATAATCAGGCGTATAAGGAGAAGTATAAAAAAAATTCATCTAAAAGAGGCTACGGCTACACCAGAGGTGACAGAGGAACCAATAGCGGAAGACGAATCAACGGGGATGGTGAATCATCAAATGACGAAGATTATTATGTTTCGCTGATTAAGGAGTCTTCGCCTGAAGCTTATCCCGATTATACTTATGGAGTGGTGTTTGATAATTACTTTTCTAATCCAAACTGGGGATATGCGGAAATAGATAAGCAGAAGATTGTTGATTTTACCGGTGGCTGCACTATGGAATGGTGAAGATGTAAATTGCGAAATCCAATTTCAACTTAATATGGATGAAGGCACATTTGAAGTTGTTTATTATGAATTTGATGGTAATGAACAGGATTTAGATGAATGGCCAAATGTACTTGATAAAATTTTTGGATTAACATACGAAAAAGTAAGGATAGAGTAGATACACAAAGAGAGGCGGTGCGTGGCACCGCCTCTCGTATTTAAACTCCTCTACTTAAGTTCCTTCAACCGTTCCTCCACAATACCTTTTGTAACATCATCATTCATAATTTCAGAATTTTTGACGTTTCCGTCAGCAGTTGTTTCTCCTTTTTTGTATCACCGGTTTTTCGTAGTACAAACGAAGCAACATAAAGCGATTTGTCTGCCGGATAGAATTTAAATCCCTATCCGGCGGAAACAGTTTATCAATGTCCGAAAGAATATGGTCGAATTTCCCGTTATTGATTGCGGTAGAAATACGATAATATTCGGTGGATTCCTGTTTGCTCAGGCTTTCATCCTGATTGTCCGCCGGGAGAATGCAGGCGGCTGCAAATAGGGCTATTGTTAAAATGCCGACGCCCCATACAACAAAAACGAAATGGCTTTTTCGTTCCTTTCGTCTTCTTGTGCGTAAACAAGTAAATGATTAAAAAGAATAAGAAAAACAATAAAGCTAAAAAACAATAAATCCACATCATAATTTTTGAATCCTCCTTAATTAATTGTCTTAACCGGCGCTCAGTATATCCGTATTTTTTTCGCTAAATCAGAGAGTGAATGAGTGCCGAGCTGCCGTTCCACTTCTTTTACGACATATTGAACAGAATATAGACGTTGAGGAAGTGTGTGATTTGCTGACCGCGATAGTGCTTAATGTAAAAAAATCGTATTTTCAATTCCGATTTTTCGGCGATACACGCATAATCGCCGGCAAGATCATTTGGTATAATTTCGCTCGTCTCATCGGAAAGTGCTTCTGCTGCATATTCCATTTTTTTCCTCCTTATTATCCCATGTAACATAGAGTAGCACATTTGCATGAGCATTTACATGAGAATATTTCCTTGAAAAATACAACATAAATTTTTGCAAAGAACCATGTATTTTACAAGAATAAGGATATGAAATTTTTCTGCTGCCGTGGTGTCCTGACAGTCGACTTTTTAGGAAAGTGCTAAAAAGGCGAGGCAGGGCAAAAAGATAAAGGCACACTGCCAGAATCATTTCCACAAAGTAGCGCTGCGAAATCCCGGAATTTTTCTAAGAAAACGGATGTCAGCAGGGGTGTCTTCCGGTAAAACGGCATCGAGTTGTTTGTATATCTGATGACAGTTTAAATATCGTTTTTCGGCAGAAATCTGCGTGCACTTGGTTTACAATTTTGCGCAGACGTCTGTCTTTTTGAAGCGCCTCTTTTGGCATTTTTCCGGTTGTCATCTGATTGATGAGTACACCGAGTGCGTAGATGTCGGTCCGAGCGTCGGATTGCGTAAACCCGAACTGCTCCGGTGCAGCGTAGCCAGGTGTTCCAAGAATCTGGGTGTCATTTGTCTGATTTTTCTTTACTTCGCGTAAAATTCCGGGGTCAACCAGATACGCTTTTTTCTCCTCGGAAATAATAACATTGGCGGGGTGACATCACGGTGAATCATATTGTGCTTGAAACCATTGCAAACCCTGGCATAAATCCATTGCATAACGGATTACTTCATCTTTTTGAAAATGGACCTTGCAGATAAAGGTGTTCCTCCACGCTTTCCCCACGAATCCATTCTTCATTGATATAAAAGTGTCCTTCTTTTTTCGTAGACGGAGTAAATTGTAACAATGGCAGGAGAGGGGGATCGCTGCTGGTACTCATAGAACTGTTTTATGACCGGATACTGCTCCCGCGTAATTTCTTTCCGCACAAAGTAGAAACCGTCCTGCTCCACAAGTTCGGTAAAAGGCGGTCGGAGAGGTATTCAATTTTGCAAGAATTGTCTCTTTTGTTTCCATAAAAACTCCCTATTGTCGTATTTGTATTATTTTATTCAACTCTTGTATTATCTCATAATTTGCAGGAACACGTCAATCAATGGTTGCAAAAATCGAGTGTAAATGGTTTAATTAGTTCAGATGATATATGAGGTGTGTGAAATGAAAAAAATAATTATAAAATGACAATGTATGCCTGCTTTATTGGTTATATCGTGCAAGCGGTGGTGAATAGCTTTGTCCCGCTTTTATTTGTGACCTTTCAGACGGAGTATCATATTCCACTGACACAAATTACGCTGTTAATCACGGTGAATTTCGTGATTCAATTAGTGGTTGATCTATTGTCAGCCGGTTTTGTTGACAAAAATCGGATATCGGGCATCAGCTATTATTGCGCACGCTTGTGCGGGAACCGGTATTTTTCTGCTTACGCTTTTGCCGGAATTGTTTTCATATCCATTTTACGGCATTTTGCTTGCCGTTATGGTTTATGCCATCGGTGGCGGTTTGATTGAAGTTTTGATTAGTCCGGTTCTTGAGGCGTGTCCGACGGATAATAAAGAATCAGCCATGAGTTTGTTACATTCATTTTACTGTTGGGGATGTACCGGTGTTGTTTTGTTGTCCACACTTTTTTTGCTTTGTTTGGAACATCGCATTGGAAGATTCTTGCCCTAATCTGGGTGCTTTTGCCGACAGCTAATTTAACTTTGTTTACGAAAGTTCCTATTTACAGTCTTCATGAAGAAGGGGAGAGTGGGATGTCAATTTCTGAACTGTTTCGAGTAAAGGTGTTTTGGCTTTTGATGGCGATGATGCTTTGCGCTGGTGCGTCGGAACAGGCAGTGAGCCAGTGGGCATCCACATTTGCTGAAAAAAGGACTTCATATCCAGAAGACAGTGGGGGATTTGGTCGGACCGATGATGTTTTCTGTTTGATGGGATTGTCGCGTTTGATTTATGGAAAATACGGTGAAAAACTTAGTTTAGACCGATTTATGAAAGGAAGCTGTGTACTGTGCGTTGCTTCGTATTTGTGCATTTCCCTTGTGCCGGTTCCGATAGTTGGACTGATTGGTTGTGCGATCTGTGGATTTTCTGTGGGAATTATGTGGCCGGGGACTTTCAGTAAGGCATCGGCAGCCATAAAAAGAGGAGGACGGTCCTGTTTGCAATGCTTGCACTTGCCGGAGACTTAGGATGCTCCGGAGGACCGACCCTCGTTGGATTTGTTTCCAGTGCGTTTTCCGGTAATCTGCGCCTGGGAATATTAACTGCTATTGTTTTTCCGGTATTATTATTTGCCGGATTATGTACTTTTTCACGGTTAGTCGTTAAAAATGTTGATTAACTCAGAGAATGTGTCTGTGATTCCCTGAACGGATTCTTCAATGTTATTGTAAATGGCAGCGGACTGTTCGGCTAAATCCTGCATGCTGTTTGCAACAACGGCAAATCCGGCACCGGCTTCACCATTTCTGGCAGCTTCAATACTTGCATTCAGAGAAAGCATACGCTGTTTACTGGAAATTGCTTTCAACTGGCTGGTGTCCTTGTTAATGACATCGACAAAGGAGGCTGACTCCTGCGTTTTTTCCTGCAATGCATGCATCAGGGAAGCGTTTGTGTATTTGTAGTATTCCAGATTGACTAACTGGTTTACAATTAATTCTAAAAGATTGGCGGCAGCTCGGTTTTTTCCTCAGAACTGATTGTCACTTTATTATGCGGCGATATACTCGTCCTCATTAATGCCAAGTTCTCTTGCTGTTTTGCGGAAAGATTCTTCATCGGGGCTTCCGGAAGAATCTGTCCTCCGATAATTGCGCCCTTTTCATCGCCTACTTTAATATCGACTGAGAAGTCCATAAGTCCCGCATGGCAGAAGTAAGTTCCGCTGCCTTCATTATCACATTTGACACAGCGGCGGTTTCCTTCTTTTGAACCACGTGTGTACTTCATGCAGAACTCAGTAAAATTGCTGCCCTCTGTTAAATATTGTCCGTCATTTCCGACAGCAATTGCAGCAAGGCCGGTAGCGTCGGAAAAATTGTCCTGAATTTTTTTGCAGTTTGATATGTCCATAAATTCTTTAAGTTCCATAAAAACCATTCCCTTCATTTCATTACTTTAAAATTTTATATATATTTTACCACAAAAACACATTTCGGCAAAAAAAATTCTAACTATAGACTATTTCTTATTTGTGTACTATAATTTGTTTATTAAATTGTGGAAGAATTGGGGAGAATACCAAGGTGAAATCGAAGAAATCGACAGGAGAACTGTTACATGAAATCGCGACGACGAAACAGAATTTTGAGTCGTTTGCCAATGAAAACAAGGATGAGTTTGACGAGTTTGACAGCAGAGACTATTTGAATCGTCTTTTGGTTACGAAAAATTTACAGCCCACGGATATTATCAGGCGGAGTGGTTTGGAACGCTCTCTTATGTGTACCATATTATAAATGGTGAGCGGAAAAATCCGTCGCAGGGCAAAGTGATAGCACTCTGCATTGCATTTGAGCTTACCGTGGAGCAGACGCAGAGGCTGCTTCGGTCATGGAAACTGCCGGTTCTGTATCCGCGTAATCAGCGGGACAGCATTATTTTTTATATGGAATCAGCAGAAAGATGAGCGTTATGGAAATTAATGAGCATTTGCTGAATTTGAATTTTGAATTATTGGAATAAAGGAGAATAAAAAGATGGAGCGATACGAACTTGCAAAAAATCGTATTATGGAACTGGAGACGGAGATTGACGGCGCATTTGGCGATTATATCAGAGAAGCGGCACATTTATTTGTGACGATTTTTTCATGTAATGGATGGTACAGAATACGCAAAAACAGCGAAAAAATGGACAGACAATCTTTACGAAGAAATAGCGGGGGATAATTATGAAACTTCGTACGCAAATCCGGCATATTGTGTTAAGAAATTCGGCGAAAAGACCGGACAGTATCTGTGTTGGTTTTATGCCAGATTCCGCGATAGTATTGTCGCGGCGTTTGAAGAGGATGAAGAAGAAGTAACAAGATGCATGGAGTTGTTTTTGCAGGTGGTTTCTGTATTATCTTTGGAGGAGGAAACCGAGCGCTACCTGAAAGAGACGATTTACTACGATGTTCATGATTATGCAGAGGACCGCATTGAGAAAAACATTCACGATTTGCTTTGCCCGGAAGAAACGCTGATTTACAATATTGTGATGAAGAGTGATTTTCAAATACCGATTATTTGTACCGCTATGGGGAATACATTACGGAGAATGAAATTCGGATGGCGGAGTTTTAGGGAAAATGCCAATCGAAAAACTTTCTGCCATGGCGTCTACTTATACGGAAGGCTACCGCAAGGGCTTTGAAATTGCGGGGATTGATTTGACGAAGAAAAAGACTGTGCAGATTCGCTATCACATTGGATTTGAGCCGATGGTAAGACAGGCGGTTTTACAGTTTGAGAAAATGGGATTAAAGCCTGTATTTACAAGAAAGACAAATACGCAGGCTGTCGGTGTTGTCAGCACATCGCCGAATAAACAGTATCAGTATGATCATCGTTTTGACGATGCTTTGTATCTGAATCATGCACTGGTGCAGGAAAGATTAAAAATTTCTGAGAAAGTATTTGAATCGTATCGGGAAGAGGCTTCTTTTGTATGCCGGACCGGCGGTGATTGAAGTGTTTGGGGAGAAATTATTTTCTCCGAAAGTGAAAAAGGAAAGTCCGGCATATAAAAAGAGCAGGAGGAGCTTTCGGTTTCTTACCGCAGAGATTATTCTTTGCTGCAGAATCGGTATATTCCTCAGGATTCTTACAGTTTCACGATTATCGCCTATCCAATTCCGGAAATCGGTGACAATTTCGAAGATATTTTTGAGGAAACAGTAAAGGTCAATACACTGGACATGGAAGAGTACAAACAGATTCAGCAGCACTTAATTGATGCACTGATTTGGGCGAAAAAGTTCATGTGACAGGACGAGGTAAAAACCACACGGATATTTGATTCGTCTGCACGAATTGACGGAGCCTGCAAAACAGACAAATTTTGAAAATTGTCTGGCAGATGTCAATATTCCGGTTGGTGAGGTGTTTACTTCTCCGAAACTGACGGAACGAATGGCGTGCTTCATGTGACACAGGTTTATTTAAATGAACTACGCTATGAAAATCTGGAATTTTCCTTTACGGATGGTATGGTTACCTCTTATTCCTGCTCCAATTATGAAAAAGGAAGAAGAAGGAAGAAAATATATCAAGGAAAATATTCTTCATAACCGTGAGACACTGCCAATTGGCGAGTTTGCCATTGGTACGAATACGACAGCCTATGTGATGGGAAGAAAGTTTGGCATTGAGGCAAAACTGCCGATTTTGATTGCAGAAAAAGACAGGACCGCATTTTGCTCTTGGTGATACCTGTTATTCTATGAGTGAAGATGTGATTTTGCACAACCCGGATGGAAAAGAAATTATTGCAAAAGAAAATGAGTGCTCGGCTCTCAGAAATACGGATATTTCCAAGGCATATTTTAACTGTCACACAGATGTTACGATTCCGTATGATGAACTTGGCGATATAATTGTCTTTACAAAAAACGGGTGAAACCGTTACACTGATAGAGAATGGACGGTTTGTTCTTCCGGGAACAGAACGTCTGAATGAAGTTTTAGATTAAAATGAATGAATGCAGGAGGAATTGCAAGATGGCTAAAGTAAGTATCTTAATGGGAAGCGATTCAGACCTTCCGGTTATGAAAAAAAGCAGCAGATATGCTTGAGAAATTTGGAATTGAATATGAGATGACGATTATTTCGGCTCACCGTATGCCGGATGTATTTGTTGACTATGCAACAAAAGCAGAAGAGCGTGGCGTTGAAGTGATTATCGCAGGAGCCGGTGGTGCTGCCCATCTTCCGGGTATGTGTGCGGCGTTGTTTGACCTTCCGGTTATTGGTATTCCGATTCATACAAAGAGCCTTGGCGGTGTCGACAGTTTGTATTCGATTGTACAGATGCCAAGCGGTATTCCGGTTGCTACTGTCGCTATCGATGGAGCAGCAAATGCCGCTATTTTAGCAGCTAAAATGCTTTCGATTTCGAATAAAGATTTGCGGGCTAAGTTAAAAGATTATAAGAAAGAAATGAAAGACGGCGTTATGGCAAAGGCAGAGAAACTGGATAAGCTTGGTCATGACAAATATATTGAGCAGATGTAGGGGAAATTTTGATTGACATAAACATTAATGATTCGTATAATAATAGTAGAAGAGATAGCGTGCTATCTCAAGTGGGCTAACACTTAAATCCGAAAGACTTGTTGGACGAATGTGCCAGCGGTGGGCAGGCAACGAAAAAACCTGAAAGACTTACTGGACGAATGTGCCAGTGGTTGGCGGACAACAAAAAAATTAGTCGTTAAAGGAGAGTTGGTAATGCTGCGGTATTATAACTCTCCTTTTGAATTAGTAAATAACAAAGCGAGGAAGGTAGAGTATTGAAAAGCATACAGCAAAAAGAAGCAGTTAAAATTATTATAGCAACAGCAAAGGATTATAATAGATTACTTGAAAATAAAAATTTTATATTTATATATAGAAATCGTCTGAACAATCAAATTGAATATTTTGAAACTGTTTTCTTACCTCGTCATTTCCAACATTTATGTGGCGTTGATTATATTAACCCGGATAATGGAAAAGTGATACATAATTCAACAGATTTTTACAATAGAACATTAAATAATGAATTATCACATAAAGAAATTAAATTGAGAGAAGATGGTACAACGAATTTAAAATTAGAGGCTTTGCCTAAAATTAGTTTCGTTTGTTCAATTTTCTAAGATAACAGTAACTTATAATGGATGCCGACCTAGATTGTCCGTTGAACGGTTAGTTGGTACAACAAATTATTGTTTGGGATTTTCAAAAGAAGGAAAGTATTATATGCCTAGTTCATGTTTGGGAAGATATTCGTAATTTGGGAGATCATCCTTCACAGATTTTAGCAGTATTATCGAAGAAAAATAATGCTTCAGAGCAAGTTTTTATTCCGAGATACGTTATGTTGCCAAAGGAGTTCCCCTTAATAAAATAAAGATGTCAAATAATTTAAATCAAATGATTAATTTGTCAAATTATAAAGGAAAATAAAGGAATCAATTTGTGGGAGACTATAACGCGAAGCGTTATCCCGTCTCTCACAAATTGATTCCTTTGGTTTTTGTATCACCCCGCCATCAGCAGCCGGTCAAGTGTCATCAGTAAGTAGTCGGTGTAGCCGGCTTTTTTATGTTCTGCATAGCAAGGAGGGGAACTTTGCCAAGCGTTTTTCCCCTGATAGGAATAAGTGATAAATCCCACGGCAGTTCCTTTTTGATTGGAGCCTTTAATTCCTGATATGTTATCTTCTTCTCGATTTTATTTTTTTCATAAGCAGCGGTGAACGAATGTGAAAATGATTTTTTTGATACACCGTTAATTTTTCAGGGGTTCCACCACGGTCAGAAGGATAGTCAAACTTCATGCCGGAATAATCGTCCTGATAGAGAGAACAGTTGGCAAATCCATAATCTAATAATGCCTGGGCTTCTGAAAAACGGACTTTATGGTCCGGTGCAGCCATTACAACAGCAATCAGATTTAATCCATTTCGCTTTGCTGTTGCGCTGAGACAGTATTTTTGCTTTGCTGGTTGATCCGGTTTTTAATCCTGTTATTCCATCATAAAAACGTACAAGTTTGTTTGTATTTGTTAAACCAAACTGTGATTCACCTTTTTTGTTTTGTGGGTAATTGTGTCCATCCATACGGTTGAATATTTGGAAATGCCGGGATGTTTCATAATTAACTCGCGGGACATAAGACCTACGTCATAGGCACTGGAAAAATGCCCGGATTTGATATCGTCATCCAGACCGGTACAGTTTTTGAATTGTGTGTGTTTCATGCCAAGTTCTTTTGCTTTTTCGTTCATTTTCTTTACAAAATTTGGCTCTGAACCGGCAATTTTTTTTCTGCCATGGCAACAGCGGCATCATTTGCGCTGGCGATGCTGATGCATTTAATCATGGTGTCTACTGTCTGGGTTTCATTTGGTTCTAAAAATACTTGTGAGCCACCCATGCTGGCAGCATATTCGCTTACACTGACAGAATCGGTGAGTTGAATTTTTCCTTCTTCCAAAGCTTCCATAATCAAGGTCAACGTCATAATCTTTGTGATGCTGGCTGGTACAAGCTCGGTATCCTTATTTTTTTCCAGAATGATTTCTCCGGAATTTCCTTCAATCAAAACAGCTGCTTTTGCAGTAAGATTTACAGCTTGACCACTGGAAGATTCGGTGCTCCCGGCAGGAGGCAATGATTTTTCATATTATGATATAGTGCTTGATACAGCATTTTTACTGAATATAATTCCTGAAAGATACAAGGAACTTGAGGTTTCAGAGCTTGATAAATATCTTGCAATGGCAAGGGGCTATCAGGGAGAGAACGGTGACGTTAAAGCTCTTGCAATGAAGAAATGGTTTAATACTAATTACCATTATATTGTTCCAGAGGCTGAGGACAGCACGCAGATAAGACTTACAGGTAATAAGCTGTGGGCAGAATATGCAGAGGCAAAAGAACTTGGAATTGAGACAAAACCGGTAATCACAGGTGTGTATACTTTATTTAAGCTGTGCAGATTTACAGGCAAGAAGAGGGCAGATGATTTTATCAATGCATTTATTGAAGCATATAAAGATGTTTATAGCAAATGTGAAGCTGTAGGAATCCAGTGGCTTCAGTTTGATGAGCCTGCACTTGTACAGGACATGACAGAAGAAGACAGAGAACTGTTTGTCAAAATGTATAGTGATATTTTAGGTAAGAAGAAATCATGCAAAGTATTGCTTCAGACATATTTCGGAGACGTGAGGGATGTGTATGAAGATATTGTTAAGCTATCGTTTGACGGAATCGGACTTGATTTTATTGAGGGAAAGAAGACAGCAGAACTCATTGAAAAATATGGATTTCCAAAGGACACTGTATTATTCGCTGGACTTGTAAATGGAAAGAATATCTGGAAGAATCATTATGAAAAGACTTTAAATGTGCTTAAAAAGCTTGAGGATAAGGGAATACAGACAGTTTTGTCAACATCATGCTCGCTGCAGCATGTTCCATATACATTAAAGCATGAGAATAAACTTTCGAATGAATATCTGAATTACTTCGCATTTGCAGAAGAAAAGCTTGTGGAATTAAAGGAATTAAGCAGGCTTGATGAGTGTGGAAATATTGAAGAAGATGAAAGATTCAAGACAAACAGGAAGCTTTTTGCAGGTACAAGAAAATGTGATAATGAAGCTGTAAAGAAAAGACTTGCGGAAGTTACAGAGGCGGATTACAGAAGACTTCCTGCAAGAAGAGAGAGACAGCAGCTTCAGAAGAAAGAATTTGCATTACCGAAGCTGCCTACAACTACAATCGGTTCATTTCCACAGACAAAAGATGTTAAGGCTAACCGTTCAGCATTCCGTAAGGGTGAAATCAGCGAAGAACAGTATGTTGAATTTAATAAGAAGAAAATTGAAGAATGTGTCAGATGGCAGGAAAAAATCGGACTTGATGTACTTGTTCATGGAGAATACGAAAGAAATGACATGGTTGAATATTTCGGTGAAGCGTTGGGAGGTTTTCTGTTCACAGAGAAAGCATGGGTTCAGTCATATGGAACAAGATGTGTTAAACCACCTGTTATATGGGGAGATGTTTACCGCAAGAAGCCGATAACAGTTGAGTGGTCTGTGTATGCACAGTCACTTACAGATAAGATAATGAAAGGAATGCTTACAGGTCCGGTAACAATTCTTAACTGGTCATTCCCAAGAGAAGATATTACAATCAAGGAATCAATTTCGCAGATTGCACTTGCAATAAGAGATGAGGTGCTTGACCTTGAAGCAAATGGAATTAAGATTATTCAGATTGATGAGGCAGCTTTAAGAGAAAAGCTTCCATTAAGAAAATCTGACTGGAATACAGAATATCTTGAGTTTGCAATACCAGCATTCAGACTTACAGCAAGCGGTGTAAAACCTGAAACACAGATACATACTCATATGTGTTACAGTGAATTTACAGATATAATCCCAGCAATAGACGATATGGACGCTGATGTTATCACATTTGAAGCATCACGCTCAGACCTTCAGATTCTTGATTCATAAAACTTTGTGACGAGTGGGTTTTGAGTACGTCGGTATGAGTTGCAAGAAGTCCGGTGGACTTCTGCTATGCAACGACCGAAGCGGAGCGGAGACCACTGGTGGTTTTCAGTGCCCATACCGCTACGCACTCAACAAACGGGAGTGCCCACGAGACGCAAAGCTTTTCTACGGAATTACGGAAAACAAAAAAAGTGCCAACAAACACTTGACACAAACAAACCTAAAAACTATCACCGAATCCTCCCCAAATATGTTATAATACTCTTAAAAACAAATTTAGGAGCAGCCATATGCTAACAGTTATTATGATTCTGCTTGGGATAGCAGTCCTTTTACTACTGGATGGTATTCTGGAAAATTATTTTCCAATAGCGAAAAGAGTATCACATACAATCAAAAAAATCAAAGAAGATAAAACAGCACTCCTGCTTACGGAGTTGCATGCCTGCTGCCGAGGGCGCAAAAAAGATAAATATGTGCAGATGATACAGAGACAGAATCCCGATATGCTTTTAATTGCGGGGGGATATGACGGTGAAAAATGGAAAACATACGGAGAGTGTGACAGCGTTTTTGAAAGAAATCGTTTCCGTGGCACCTATTTTTTATGCACCCGGCAATCATGAAATTCGTATGCCGGAGTATGAAGTGTATCAGCAGAACTTAAAACAAATGGGAATAAAATATCTAAAAAATGAGGCAGTGTCTTGTGGTGAAATTAATATTTATGGACTTGACTTGCCGGAATACTGGTATCATAAAGTTTGGCAAAAGAGAGAATTTTCCAAAGAGGAAGTAGAAAAACTGTTAGGCAGTGTAAAGGAAGATAAATTTTCAATTCTGCTTGCACACAATCCGGAATATTTTAAAAAAGTTATGCGAAATGGGGAGCTGACCTTACGGTAAGCGGACATATCCATGGTGGCATTATGAGGCTGCCGTGGATTGGCGGCGTGATTTCGCCGAGCCTTCGACTTTTTCCAAAGTATGATTCCGGTGATTTGAGGAAAACAGGAAAAAGATGATACTCAGCCGGGGATGGGACTTCACCATATTAAACTTCGTTTTTTAACCGCCCGAGATAAGCGTCATAAAAATCACTTGCCAAGATAAGTCTAAATAGGGTATTATAGATAGGTAACGCTAAAAAAAGGTACATTTGCTAAGGGGGCAAAACAGATGGAACTGCAAGTAAAAAAAGTTAGAAGTGTTTGATGGTCCGTTGGACTTACTTCTTCACTTGATTGAAAAGAATAAAAAAGTAGATATTTTTCGACATTCCGATTGTTCTCATTACGGAGCAGTATCTTGATTATGTCAGAAAAATGGACACCAAAGATATGGACGTCATGAGCGAGTTCCTTGTGATGGCGGCGACGCTTGTAAAAAATCAAATCCAAGATGCTTTTGCCGGCAGAAGAAGAGGAACAGGAAGAGGAAGAAGATCCAAGACAAGAACTTGTGGAACGGCTCTTAGAATATAAAATGTACAAATATGCATCCTTTGAATTAAAGGACAGACAGGTAGATGCCGGAAAAGTTTTTTTAAAGAACCTTCGATTCCGGACGAGATAAAAACTATAAAGATGAAGTCGATTATGAGGAATTGCTTTCCGATGTAACGCTTCGAAAACTGCAAACCATTTTTTGATTCCGTGATGCAGAAGCAGGTGGACAAAATCGATCCAATCCGAAGTGAGTTTGGCAAGATTGAAAAAGAAGAAATTAACATAGAAGACCACATGATTTTTTTGGAGGAATATGCGATGCTGCATAAAAAGTTCAGCTTTCGTAAAGTGCTGGAAAACGGCTCCGAAAAAGTTATGTGATTGTCACATTTCTAGGTATATTGGAAATGATGAAAACCGGGAAGTTTACGATTGAACAGGACAAGTTATTTGATGACATTATCATTACATATAATCCCGGCAAGGAGCAGGAGGAAGAACAGTGAATATAAAAAGTTAGAAGCCGTTGTGGAGGCAATATTATTTTCCATGGGAGAGGCTGTCGAGATTGAACGTCTGGCTGCTGCCGTAGACCATGATGAAGATACCGTGCGCAAAATTATTCGCAGTATGATGACCAGGTATGATGAAGAAGACAGAGGAATTCATCTCATTGAGTTAGATGGCTCTTTCCAGTTGTGTACAAAGCCGGAAATGTATGAGTATCTGATTAAGGTAGCTCATATTCCGAAAAAAACATGTTTTGACGGATGTGCTTTTGGAAACGTTATCTATTGTTGCCTATAAGCAGCCGATTACCCGCTTGGAAATTGAAAAAATCCGCGGGGTATCGTGCAGTCATGCGGTAAATAAATTAGTAGAATATGGCGATTGCAGAAGCCGGAAGACTGGATGCACCGGGAAAGCCGATTTTATTTGGTACGACAGAAGAATTTCTTCGCTACTTCAGCTTGGAATCACTGGATGATCTGCCAATTTTAAATCAGGAAACAATCGAGACCTTTAAGGACGAAGCGGAAAAAAAGTGATGAAGGAACTGGAAGAAGAACAAGGTGAATAAACGTTTTTCGGTTATTTACTGCTTATTGAAAAATTTTTCTTGCGTTTTTACTTTTCCTGTTATATAATGTGAAAAGACAAGGGCGTCAAAAGAGTATTGAACTATACTCTTTTGACGCCTTTTGTAGTCAAAAAATATTTTTGACAGACGGGAACATGAGTGACTATTCCATACGTCAAATACAAGGAGGAATTTCGATGAGTGAATATGTAGAAGAATGTAAACGGAAACCGATTGGCTTGTATGACCCTCGGTTTGAACATGATAACTGCGGTATTGGCGCAATTGTTAATATTAAAGGAAAGAAAACGCATAGTACCGTAAAAAATGCGTTAGAGATTGTTGCCAATCTTGAACACCGCGCAGGAAAAGACGGCGAAGGAAAGACAGGTGATGGTGTCGGTATTCTTTTGCAGATTTCACATAAGTTTTTCAGTAAAGTAGCAGAAAAAGCTTGGTATTGACATCGGAGGACTTCTACCATTATCTGAAACAGTTATTACTGCTGTAATATCAACTGGAAAATATTTTAGTCCTCTTAAAATGGTAGATGCTCCAGTTCCTCCACCAAGTAGTACAATTTT
>VOFC01000302.1_pt1 | contig 16000 bp, 22 predicted proteins | sample 5384161 | NCBI WGS metagenome assembly VOFC01 (sample SAMN12384722, study PRJNA508395) | human gut metagenome | isolation source: healthy gut B | host: Homo sapiens | reverse complement strand
GCCACGGCGTTGGCGCGTCCGTGTATGGAGTGGAAGCCGAAGGTCTTCATGTAGTAGATGAAGCGCGACGAGCACCCGATGCCCGAGACGAAGGTGAAGAGGTTGTGGGGCGTGTCGGTGGCATCGGCGATTTCGGGCAGTGCACGCTGCACGGCGTTGAGGATGGCATGGTCGCCGCATCCGGGACACCAGCGCACCTCCTGGTCGCTCTTGAAATCTGCGGGGGTATAGTTGTATTGTGCCATGGTGTTATTTCAATAAGGATTCGAATTTGCGGCGAAGTTCGGTGACGGTGAACGGCTGTCCTTCGCACTTGTTGTACTGCTCGTAGCGGAACTACTGCAGTTCGTGGCGCAGGTAGGCGGCGAACTGTCCTTCGTTGAGCTCGCAGACGACGATCTTTTGAAGCGGGCGAAGATCTCGCGCACGCCGTGCGGCAGGGGATGGATGTAGTTGAAGTGGCAGAGCGATACGCGGTGTCCCTCGCTGCGCAGTTCGTCCACGGCGTTCTGGAGGTGTCCGCGGGTTCCGCCCCATCCTACGACGAGCAGGTCGCCCTCCTCGTCGCCCAATACCTGCTGTACGGGAATATCTTCGGCCACGAGCGCAACCTTTGCCGCGCGTGCCCGGACCATCTTCTGGTGATTGTCCGGATCGGTTGAGATGCTGCCCTTCACGGCATCCTTCTCCAGGCCGCCGACGCGGTGTTCGAGTCCGGTCTTTCCGGGGAATGCCCATCCGCGGACCATCTTCTCGTTGCGCACGTAGGGCATGAATCCGTCTTCGGGAAATGCCGTCTCGACGATCGGCGGGCAGATCGTCGGGTAATCCTTCATCGAGGAATGCGCCACGGTTCGGCCGTTGGCGATGAATCCGTCGGTAAGCAGAATGCCGGGAGTCATGTGCTCCATGGCGATGCGTCCGGCCTCAAAGGCGAAGTGGAAGCAGTCGCTCGGCGACGAGGCGGCCATCACGACCACCGGGCACTCGCCGTTGCGTCCGTAGAGGGCCTGTGCCAGGTCGCTCTGCTCGGTCTTGGTCGGCAGACCCGTCGAGGACCTCCGCTGTACGTCCACGACGACGAGCGGCAGCTCGGTCATCACGGCCAGGCCCAGCGCCTCGCTCTTGAGCGAGAGACCCGGTCCCGAGGTGGTCGTTACGGCGAAGTTTCCGGCATAGGCTGCGCCGATGGCGGTGCAGATGCCGGCGATCTCGTCCTCGGCCTGCACGGTCTTCACGCCGAGGTCCTTGCGCTTGGCCAGCTCCTCGAGGATCACCGTGGCGGGGGTGATGGGGTACGAACCGCAGAAGAGCGGCAGCCCGGCCTTCTCGGCCGCGGCGCAGAGACCCCATGCCGTGGCGACGTTGCCCGAGGTCGTGCGGTAGGTTCCCTTTTCGAGCGATGCGGCGGCCACCCGGTAGTGGTTGGCAAACTGGTGCGTGTTGGCCGCATAGTTGTATCCGGCGTCGATGGCGCGCTTGTTCGCCTCGGCGACGGCGGGGTTCTTCTTGGCGAACTTGTTGTCCAGGTAGCGGCGGGCATAATCCTCCGGACGGTCGAACAGCCAGAAACAGATGCCCAGTGCGAACATGTTCTTGCACTTGACCACCGCCTTGTTGTCGAGCTCCAGCTCCTTTAGCGCCTCGCGCGTCATGGAGGTGATGTCGGGAACGACGACGTTGTAGGCGTCAAGCCCCAGCTCCTCGATCGGGTCGAGGGTCTTGAATCCGGCCTTTTTGAGATGCTCTTCGGTGATCGAGTCTCCGTCGATGATGACCGTTGCGCCCTCCTTGAGCCATTTGCGGTTGGCCTTCAGCGCTGCGGGGTTCATGGCCACCAGCACGTCGCAGTAGTCGCCGGGGGTCAGTTCGCGGTGACTGCCGAAGTGTACCTGAAATCCCGATACGCCGGCCACGGTTCCCTGCGGCGCACGAATTTCGGCGGGGTAGTCCGGAAAGGTCGAGATGCCGTTTCCGAGCAGGGCCGAGGTGTTAGAGAAGAGCGTGCCCGTGAGCTGCATGCCGTCGCCCGAGTCGCCCGAAAAGCGGATCACGACATCCTGCAGTTCCTGCACTTTGTTCTGTTCCATGGTGTAGTTTTAGTTAGTTGTTGGTGTTGTCCTACAAATATATGAATTTATTGTCAGATTGTACCCGGCGCTTCATTTTTTCGCTGTCGGAGACACTTTTTCTTATAATTCGTTTGGAAAGGTGCTCTGCCGGGGCTGCTGCCCTGCCGGAAACGAGGCGTTGCGGCGCAGGGCCAGCGTATCCTGGTACTGCTTCTGCAGCCCGACCAGCTCGTCGAACAGCTCCTGCCGCACGCCGGCGCACGCGGGGTCGTCCATGCGGTTGTGCAGCTCGTGGGGATCCGTCTGCAGGTCGTAGAGCTCCCACTGGTCGATGTCGTCGTAGAAGTGGATCAGCTTCACCGTTCGTTGCGCACGCCGTAGTGGCGCTTGACCATGTGCTCCGCGGGATATTCGTAGAAGTGGTAGTAGAGAGCCGTGCGCCAGTCGGCGGGCGTTTCGCCCCGCAGCAGCGGCAGCAGCGAACGACCCTGCATATCCTCGGGGATCTCCACGCCGGCCAGTTCGAGGAAAGTAGGAGCGTAGTCAATGTTCTGCACCAGCTGGTCGATGTCGCCCCGCGCCCCGCCCGGCAGGCGCATGACGAGCGGCGTGCGCATCGACTCTTCATACATGAAGCGTTTGTCGAACCATCCGTGCTCGCCCATATAGAACCCTCTGGTCGGAAGTGTAGACCACGAGCGTGTTCCCGGCGAGTCCCGACGCTTCGAGGTAGTCGAGCAGACGCCCGACATTGTCGTCGAGCGAGCGGAGCGTCTTCAGGTAGTCGCGCATGTAGCGGTTGAACTTCCATTCGGCCCGGGCGCGGCCCTGTGGATTTCGCGGTAGAACTCCTCGATGATCGGGTCGTAGAAACGGTCCCACGCGGCCCGCTGTTCGGGATCCAGCCGCGAAAGGATCTGTTCGTAGGCTCCCTTCAGCCGTCCGGGTTTTCCTCGCGGAGCATCTTGAGGTCGTAGACGGGGTCCATGTCGTGGTCCGAGGCGATCGACATCTCCTGTGCGGCGGCAGCCGGACGCCCTTCGTAATCGTCGAAGAAGGTCTCGGGCAGCGGGAAGGTCCGGTCTTCGTAGAGAGCCAGGTTGCAGGTATCGGCCATCCAGTTGCGGTGCTGGGCCTTGTGGTGCACGAGCAGGCAGAAGGGCTTTTTTCGGGGTCATGTTCCTCGCGGAGCCACTCGATGCTCTTGTCGGTGATCAGGTTGGTCAGGTAGCCGCGCACGCAGACCGTGTCGCCCTCCTGGCGGATGAACAGCGGGTTGTAGTAGTCGCCCTGCCCGGGACGATCTCCCAGTGGTCGAATCCCGTGGGGAGGCTTTCGAGGTGCCACTTGCCGATGACGGCCGTCTCGTACCCGGCCTGCCGGAGCAGTTTGGGAAAGGTCTGCTGCGAGGCGTCGAAGACGCAGGTCGTGTTGTCGTAAAAACCGTTTTTATGGGAGTGCTTCCCGGTGAGCAGGCAGGCGCGGCTGGGACCGCTCAAGGAATTGGCGACGAAACTGTTGGTGAAACGCACGCCCTCGACGGCGATGCGGTCGAGATTGGGCGTCGAAGCGTAACGCGTATCGTAACAGCTCATCATCTGCTGCGTGTGGTCGTCGGTCATGATGTAGAGGATGTTCATCGGCCGCCGGGGCTGTTCCGGCGCTTCGGCGCATCCCGCGAGGGCCGCGGCTGCGGCCGCCCCTCCGAGTAGCAGACGGTTGTTGTGCATGGTTTTTCGTTTGGCGGTTTGGCGTTTTTGGGGAGGTCAGCGCATGGAGTTCATGCGGATGCTGGCCTTGACCAGGGCAATGGCGCGGATGCGGCCGATCTCGATCTCCTTGTCGGCGTGGTGGGGATTCTGGCTGACGAGCTTGACATACCCTTCGCGGTCGGACTTCTGTATATATTTAACGGTAACGTACTCCTCGCCGTCGATATCGATCGAGAGCAGGTACATGTCGCCCCAGAAGATGTCGTCGATGTTGTTGAGCTGCTTGTAGAGCACGATGTCGCCGCTTTTGAGCAGCGGGTACATCGAATCACCGCGGACATAGAGTGCGCCGTCGCACTTCGGGAGGTTGGGAATGTGGATATAGTTCACGGGCTTGGTCTGCGCCTGGTCCGTGAACAGGGGCACGAGCCCCGCCGTCCCCTCGATCGAGTAGAGGGGCACGCTCTGCATGGGCAGCGAGTTGTCCGTGCGGTGCATGTAGGCCGTCAGGTCGGGATCGGCGTTGAACATGTTGCCGCGTCCGGTTTCGAGCCATTCGGGATTGACGTTCAGTTCCTGAACCAGGATGTTGCGGTTCCGGGAGGAGAGCCCCCTGACTTGCCGGTCTCGATCATCGAGAGGGCCGCCTTGCCGATCCCAAGGTGTTGAGCGAGTTGCTCTTGCGTCATTCCGAGCTGTTTGCGTATCAATTTTACCCGTTCGTTCATGTTTTTCTATTGGAAAATTTTATAGTAAAAATTTCAATATTTTATTGAAAGTTCAATTTTTTGAATATATCTTTGTCCTACAAAGTTAAGCAATTTATTTCTTTCGACCAACTTTTTTTTTTCAAAAACGATTCTGTATCAATGAGCTATTCCGTATCATCTGAACTCTATCGGGAGACGGCCGCCCGTCTGGCGGACGCGATCGACGGCGGCAGCTATTTTTCGGGATCGGTCCGTTTCGACTTCGACGGCATCGCCTGCTGCCTGCGGGCTTCGGTGATCGTCTATCGGCGTCGGGAGTCTCTCCCCGAGGGGGAGTTCCGGCCGATCGTGGATCTGGTGCCCGTGTGGTGGGAGTTCCACACCGTCGGGGAAGCGGGGAGGTCATCAACGACTTCTCGTTTTCCGAGCTGAAGGCGTATTTCTGACGCCGCCCGTGCTGCGGCACATCCCGTCTTGGGCGCGGCGCCGCCCGCCGCAGCACCTCTTTTTTAGAAAACCCGCCCGTCGCGGCGCCGCGCAAGGGGTTTTACGCACATTCAACCAACAGATGAACAAAAACGCAAAGCGGCCTCTGCGGATCCCTTGTCCGCAGGCCGTCGTGCCCGGAGCGCACTCCGCGGAGGAGCCGCATTCCGGGGACGCCGAAACGACGGCGGTACTTCCTCCCGACGGAGTGAAGGCGCCGCCGCCATTTCCCGAGGGGCTGATCCTTCCGGTCGGTCCCGACACTCCCTCGACTCCGATACGGCGCCGCCGTCATTCGCCGACTTCGCCTGCGGGGTCTATCCCGCTTTCTCGAACTGCAGCCCTTTCACCGGGCCTACCGGGTGCTCGATGCCTTTGCCGCGGGGCGCATCCGGCGGCTGATCGTAACCATGCCTCCGCAGCACGGCAAGAGCGTCGGCGCCACGACGCTGCTTCCGGCCTACATCCTGGGGCTCGACCCCGACTGCCGGGTGGCGATCGCCTCCTATTCGGGACTGCTGGCCTCGAAGTTCAACCGCCGCGTGCAGCGGATTCTCTCGATTCGCGCGAATATGGCCTTCTTCCCCGCGACGACGATCAAGCACGGCGCCAAGCCGCCCGGCTATATCCGCACCTCCGACGAGGTGGAGATCGTCGACCGGCGGGGCGGCCTGCTCTCGGTCGGCCGCGAGGGGTCGCTGACGGGCAACCGCGTGGACTGTTTTCATCCTGGACGACCTATACAAGGATGCCCAGGAGGCCAATTCGCCCCTCGTGCGCTCGAACTGCTGGGAGTGGTACACCTCGGTGGTCCGCACGCGCATGCACAACACCTCGCGCGAGCTGATCGTCTTCACGCGCTGGCACGAGGAGGACCTCATCGGCGAAATCCTCAAGCGCGAGCCGGCCGAGACGCTGCGGACGTGGTCGCAGCTCGACACCACGCCGCCCGACCACTGGCTGCATCTGAATTTCGAGGCGCTGAAGGCCTGCCGCCCACGGAGATCGACCCCCGGCCCAGGGCGAGGCCCTTTGGGAAGCGCAGCACGGCGCCGCGCTGCTGGCCTCAAGCGACGGCTCGATCCCCCCCTGCAGTTCGAGGCGATGTACCAGGGGCATCCCTCCTCGCGCGAAAGGGCTCCTCTACGGGCTCAACTTCTCGGAATACGATACGCTGCCGCACGAGATCGTCCGCCGGGCCAATTATACCGATACGGCCGATACGGGCGACGACTATCTCTGCTCGATCAGCTATGTGGTCGATGCCGACGGGGTGATCTACCTCACCGATGCGGTCTATTCGCGTGAGCCTATGGAGCTTACCGAGCCGATGGTCGCCGACCTGCTTCTCCGCTCCGATACGCGCCAGGCGGCCATCGAGAGGCAACAACGGCGGCCGCGGCTTTGCGCGGGGCCCGTGCAGGCGCGCACCCCCGGCGTGCGCATCGAATGGTTCCACCAGAGCGGGAACAAGAGGCGCGCATCCTCTCGAATTCGGCGACCGTGCTGCATCTGCTTCGCTTCCCCGCGGGGCTGGTCGCAGCTTTGGCCCGATGTACGCCCATCTGACGACCTACCGGCGCCAGTTCCGCACCAACCGTTGGCACGACGCCGCCGACGTGCTGACCGGCATCGTCGAACGCGAGACGGCGGCCGCCGCAGCGGGCGGCTGCGCGAGGTGCGTTTTTTGTGATCCGCACTTCGGTCGGATTTCCGAAGTCCCGTTTTGTGTCGTTCCGCATCGCATGTGCATCCTCTTCCGCATGCGAAATCCAAATAAAATGCGTATCTTTGCGCGACATGGGCCTCCGCGCATCGGCGCGTGGGCGGCTACGGCGTACGCATCGCGGAGGTACACCACACCCAGAAGAAGGATGCGCCGAGCGGTACGGCCATCACGCTGGCCGAGGGCGTCATCGCCGGCCTGCCCGCCAAGACGGAGTGGGTGAACTATGCCCCGGGGATCGAACACGCCGCGAACCGCATCGGGAGCCCGGCCGAAGCGACGCCCCGCCAGGTGGTGATCGACTCCGTACGCGAGGGCATGGTACCGGGCATACACACCGTGACCTACGAGTCGGAGGACGATATTCTCGAGCTCAAACATACGATTAAGAACCGCCGCACGTTAGCAATGGGGGCCGTAATAGCCGCCGAGTTCCTTTGCGGCAAACAGGGCGTCTATACGATGGACGACCTGCTGAAATAAGATAAGATTAGGACATGGGAAAGATCAAGGCATTCTTCCGTAACAAATGGGTCGGCTTCACGCTCGCCTCGCTGCTCTACACGCTGTGGTTCGTCGTATGGACGGGCAACCTCTGGCTGTTGCTGGGGCTGGTGGTGATCTTCGACCTCTACATTTCGAAGTATTTCTACCGCTACGTGTGGTGCCACAACGTACGCCTCTGCGAGCGCAGCAAGACCTACAAGACCATCTACGAGTGGGTCAACGCCATCATCTTCGCCACGGTGGTGGCGTCGCTGGTGCACATCTTCATCTTCCAGATGTACGTCATCCCCACCTCGTCGATGGAGCGGACGCTGCTCATCGGCGACTATCTCTACGTGAGCAAGGTATCTTACGGACCCCAGATGCCCAACACGCCCCTGTCGTTCCCCTTCGTGCACCACACGATGCCTTTCTCGCAGACCAAAAAATCGTTCTCCGAGGCGGTCAAGTGGCCGTACCACCGGCTCAAGGGATTGCGCAGGATCAAACGCAACGACGTGGTGGTCTTCAACTTCCCGGCGGGCGACACCGTACTGCTCGAAAACCAGGCCGTGACCTACTACGACGTGCTGCGCGGCTACGAAGAGTCGTTCGGCAAGGAGGAGGGACGCAAGCGCCTCGCGGAGAAGTACACCATCGTCAGCCGCCCGGTGGACAAGCGCGAGAATTACATCAAGCGCTGCGTCGCCATCGCGGGCGATTCGCTCGAAGTGCGCGACGGGCAGGTGTGGGTCAACGGCGCGCCGCAGGAGCCGTTCCCCGGCATCCAGTACCAGTATGTCGTACAGGTCACTTCGCCCCCTGACGCAATATGCCCTCGACAACCTCGGCATCACCGAATACACGGGCAACGGCTCAATGTACTACATGTTCCTCACGGACGAGGCGGCCGAAAAGGTCAGGGCGCTCGGCAACGTGCATCTCCGTGCGCCGTTATATCTACACGCCCAACACGGACGTTTTCCCGCAGTGGGCGGAACCGCGCTGGAGCCAGGACAACTACGGGCCGATCTGGATTCCGCAGAAGGGCGCCACGGTGCAGCTCACGGCCGAAAACCTGCCTCTGTACCGCCGCATCATCGAAACCTACGAAGGGCATGAGCTCGAAGAACGCGACGGGCGCATCTACATCGACGGCGCCGAGGCCGGCAGTTACACGTTCGGCATGGATTACTACTGGATGATGGGCGACAACCGCCACAATTCGGCGGACTCCCGCTTCTGGGGATTCGTGCCCGAAGACCACATCGTCGGCAAGCCTCCTTCGTATGGCTGTCGCTGGACCCGAACAGAGCTTCCCGTCGAATATCCGCTGGAACCGCCTGTTCAAGAAAGTACGCTAAAACAAGGGTGGAAGCTCGGACAGTTATCATGACGCTTGCCGGGCCTGCGGAAGCCATCTACAAAGCGGAGCAGCAAATTCCTCGCCTACATGCCTATCCCGTGCAGGACGAGGGGCAGATACGCGAAATACTCGACGCCCTGCGCAAGAGATACTACGACGCGACGCACCATTGTTACGCGTGGCGGCTGGGTCCGCACGGCGAAACGTTCCGCACCAACGACGACGGAGAGCCTTCGGGGACGGCGGGAAGGCCGATCCTCGGACAGCTTCTGTCCAACTCGCTGATCAGATTGCCTGATCGTCGTCGTGCGCTATTTCGGCGGCACGAAACTGGGCGTGTCCGGGGCTGATCGGTGCCTACAAGGAGTCGGCGGCCGAAGCGATCCGAGCGGCCGAAATCGTGGAGCGGACGGTCGATACGGTCGTGGAGGTGGAGTTTTCGTACCTGGCGATGAACGACGTGATGCGCGTGGTCAAGGAAGAACAGCCCCGGTCGTACGCAGCAGTTCGACAACCTCTGCCGAATGACGCTGGCGATCCGGCAAAGTCTCGCAGGAGGTATGATCGGCAAACTGGAAAAAATCGGGGGCGTGAAAAAATAATATCGGGGCCCCGTCCCGGCGAAGGACCGGATCCACGTAAAAAAACATGACAAAAGAACAAAAGTCCATCTATATCAAAGGTGCACGGGTGCACAACCTCAAGAACATCGAGGTCGAAATTCCGCACAACCGACTGGTCGTCGTCACGGGACTTTCGGGCTCGGGAAAATCGACCCTCGCCTTCGACACGATCTTCGCCGAAGGGCAGCGCCGCTACGTGGAGAGCCTCTCGGCCTATGCGCGACAATTCCTGGGAAGATCAGCAAGCCCGATGTGGATGTCATTACGGGTATCGCTCCGGCCATCGCCATCGAACAGAAGGTCAACACCCGCAACCCGCGTTCGACGGTGGGTACCACGACCGAAATGTACGACTACCTTAAGCTGCTCTTCGCCCGCATCGGGCACACCTTTTCGCCCGTCTCGGGGCAGGAGGTGCGCTGTTACAGCGTGGACGACGTGGCGGCCACATCCAGCAGCAGGGCGAGGGCGGCCGCGTCGTGATCGCAGCGCCGCTCACGCTGGGCGAAGGGCAGGGCGTCATCGAAAAGCTGACCCTGGTGCTGGGCGAAGGCATCCTGCGTGTACATGCGGCGGGAGAAACTCTGCCGATCGAGGATTTCCTGCCCCGCGTGGACGAAAACACCCGTGCCGAAGATATCTCGATCGTAGTCGATCGTGCCAAAGTTTCGCAGGACGGCGACCTGCCGACCCGCCTGCGGGATTCCGTAGCCCGTGCTTTCTCCTATGGAAACGGGGTTTGCCAAATCATCACGCCCGAAGGCGTCAAAGGGTTCTCGGCCCGTTTCGAGGCCGACGGCATCGAATTCGAGCACCCCTCGGAACACCTGTTCAGCTTCAACAACCCGCTGGGCGCATGTCCGACGTGCGAAGGGTACGGCAAGATGATCGGCATCGACGAAGACCTGGTGATCCCCGACAAGAGCAAGACCATCTACGAGGACGCCGTGGCCTGTGGCGCGGCGAGACGATGCGCAAGTGGAAAGACCAGCTCGTAGCCAACGCCTACAAGTTCGATTTCCCGATCCACACGCCGTTCTATGAACTTACGGACGAGCAGAAGCGCATGTTGTGGTGCGGCAACGAGTATTTTCACGGCTTGAACGACTTCTTCGCCTACATCGACTCGGAACGCCGCAAGATCCAGTTCCGGGTGATGAAGGCCCGTTATACGGGCAAGACTGTCTGCCCGAATGCGGCGGCAGCCGCCTGCGCAGGGAGGCACTCTACGTGAGAATGGGAGGCAAGACCGTCGCCGACCTGGTCGTGATGCCGGTCGAGACGCTCGCGTTCTTCGCCACGCTCGAACTGGACGGGCACGACACGAAGACCGCGGCGCGAATCCTCGTGGAAATCCGCAACCGCCTGCAATACCTGGCACGACGTGGGGCTGGGCTACCTGACGCTCGACCGCCTTTCGTCGACCCTATCGGGCGGCGAAAGCCAGCGCATCAACCTCTCGACGTCGCTGGGCAGCAACCTCGTGGGTCGCTCTACATTCTCGACGAGCCTTCGATCGGCCTGCACCCGCGCGATACGAACCGTCTGATCAAAGGTCTTGCAGCAACTGCGCGACCTGGGCAACACGGTGATCGTCGTGGAGCACGAGGAGGAGGTGATCCGTGCCGCCGACTACATCGTCGACATCGGCCCGGAGCGGGCTACAACGGCGGAGAGGTCGTCTTCAGCGGCACGCTGCCCCAACTGCTCAAAAGCAGGAAGAGCCTCACGGCCGACTACCTGACCGGGCGCCGCGCGAATCGCGGTGCCCGCCACCGAACGCGCGGAGCAACTCGATCGTGGATCACCGTGAAAGGTGCCCGGCAGAACAACCTGAAGAAATCGACGTGCGGATTCCGCTCGGGGTGATGACCTGCATCACGGGCGTAAGCGGCAGCGGCAAGTCGTCGCTGGCCAAAGGCATCCTCTATCCCGCACTGCGGCGCCTGCTCTTCGACACAGGGCTCAAACCGGGCGATTTCGACGCCATCGAAGGCGATCTTTCGACGCTTCGTTCGGTCGAAATGGTCGATCAGAACCCGATCGGCAAGTCCTCGCGGTCGAACCCCGTAACTTATATCAAGGCCTACGACGAGATCCGCAAGCTCTACTCGGACCAGCCCTATGCGCAGCACAACGGCCTCGGCGCTTCGGCCTTCTCGTTCAACATCGCGGGCGGCCGTTGCGAAGAGTGTCAGGGCGAGGGCTTCATCAAGGTCGGCATGCAGTTCATGGCCGATGTGGAGCTGGTATGCGAAGCCTGCGGTGGCAAGCGCTTCAAAGATGATATTCTCGAAGTCCGCTACCGCGGCAAGTCGATCTACGACGTGCTGGAAATGACGGTCGACGATGCGATCGCCTTCTTCGGCGAGGAGAAGAAAAACGCCACCTGCAAACGCATCATCGAACGGCTCCGCCCATTGCAGGACGTCGGGTTGGGTTATATCAGGCTCGGACAGTCGTCCTCGACCCTCTCGGGCGGCGAGAGCCAGCGCGTGAAGCTCGCTTCGTTCCTGTCGAAGGAGAGCACCGAAGGCAACGTGATGTTCATCTTCGACGAGCCTACGACGGGTCTCCATTTCCACGACATCAACAAGCTGCTCGACGCATTCAACGCCCTGATCGCCCGGGGGCACACGATCGTGATCGTGGAGCACAACATGGACGTCATCAAGTGCGCCGACTGGGTCGTGGATCTCGGTCCCAAAGCGGGCGACCGGGGAGGCAGCATCGTCTTCGAAGGCACTCCGGACGGGCTGGCCGGATGCAAGGAGAGTTATACCTCGGCCTGCCGAAATTATAACGAACACCGCGAGAAAAACGAATAAGACAACGATGGAATTTACTTCACCTATACGCTCCCCAACGGCATCAGGGGCATTCACCGTCGGTCAAAGGCAACGTCACGCACTGCGCCCTGCTGGTGAACGCCGGCAGCCGCGACGAGTTGAAGAATCAATTCGGACTGGCTCACTTCACCGAACACGCCCTGTTCAAGGGCACGGAGCACCGCAAGGCCTTACCAGGTCAACTGCCGGCTCGAAAACCTCGGCGGGGAACTCAACGCCTTCACCACCAAGGAGGACACGACGATACACGCCACGACCCTGCGAAGCGACTTTTCGAAGGCCGTAGAGCTGATCGCCGACGTCGCCTTCCATTCGACTTTCCCCGACCGGGAGCTGGAAAAAGAGAAGGAGATCATCTACGACGAAATCAACACCTACAAGGACTCTCCGGCCGACATGATCTACGACACGTTCGAAGACATGCTCTTCGCCGGATCGGAACTGGGACACAATATTTTAGGCCGGAAATCGAGCCTGGCACGCTTCAGCGGAGAGTCGATCCGGGAGTTCGTCGCACGCACGCACACCACCGACCAGATGGTATTCTCGTCGATCGGCAACTCTCGGCCAAGAGCGTCGAAACGACCGTCGCCCGCTTCCTGAACGACATCGAAAGTTCCGCACGGGATTTCTCGCGCCGGCAACCCGCCGCCGTCGAACCGTTCACCCGAGCCGTCGCCAAACATACGCACCAGACGCACTGCATCATCGGTGCCCGGGCGCAGGGGATCAACGACGCGGAGCGGCTGCCGCTGGCACTGCTCGTCAATCTGCTCGGCGGCCCTTCGGCCAACTCCATGCTGAACGTGCTGGTGCGGGAGAAAAACGGCCTTTCGTACAACATCGAAGCCAGCTACACGCCGTACGGCGACTCGGCATCGTGGCGATCTACTTCAGCTGCGACCACGACAACACGGATCACTGCATCGAACTGATCGAGGGAGAGCTGGGACGGCTCCGCAACACGCCGCTCTCGGCCCGGCGGCTCTCGATGGCCAAGAAACAGTTCATCGCCCAGCTGGCGATCTCGATGGAGAGCAACGAAGGTTACATGCTCGGTGCGGGCAAGAGTTTCCTGGCGCACCGCGAGGTCGATACGATGGAGGAGGTTTATCGCAAAATACAGGCTCTCACGGCTGAAGACCTCGACCGCCGTAGCTTCGTCGGTCTTTTCCTCACCATCGCGGCTCATCTATAAATAACGGTTTTCAACGACCCGACACACAATTATATATTATGGACGCACTCGAACGATATATTCACGATTTTTCGTCGCCGGAAGAGGAACTTCTGCACGAACTCGACCGCCAGACGCATCTGCAGGTCGTACAGCCGCGCATGCTCTCGGGGCATATCCATGGTAAGCTGCTGGAGCTGCTCGTGCGGATGTTACGGCCCCGCAACATCCTGGAAATAGGCACTTTTACGGGGTATTCGGCCCTCTGCATGGCCGCCGGACTCGAGGAGGGCAGCGTGCTCGACACGGTGGAGGTGGTAGAACTTGATCTTGGGCTCCGTGCCCGACGGACGCACCGAAACGATCGTGCCATCCTCGGTGAACCACTGGAGCACGTTGCTGCGATCCTGCACGATCGGGGTCATGGCGCCGCTCTTACGTCGGTCGTTTCGAGCGTCAGAAATCGTTGATCTTCACGACGGGCGATCCCAGGATCGTCTTGGGCGGATTGGCCCGGAATTCGACCATCATCTTCTGGATCTCCTCGGCCCCCTCCTTGCCCTTGCGGACGACCGACACAAGTCCCTCGCGGTAGAAACCGTATTTCACGTAAAGCTCCTGCAGCCACTCGTAGAGCGTCAGGCCCATCGTATCCCGGGCCCACGCCGCGGCTTCGGCGGCCAGCGAGCACGCCGAAACGGCATCCTTGTCACGCACGTAATCTCCGCCCAGATAGCCGAACGACTCCTCGCCGCCGCCGATATACTTCGCCTTGCCCTCGTTCTCGCGGATGATCTTGGCGATATATTTGAAGCCGGTGAGACACTCGTAGCATTTCACCTTGAAATGGTCGGCTACGGCGTTGGCCATCTGCGACGTGACGATGGTCTTCACGACATACTGGTTGCCCGTCCAGCTCGCCGCGCTCGGCCCAGCGGGTCAGCTGGTAGCTCAACAGCAGCACGAGGGTCTGGTTTCCGTTCAGGAGCACGTATTCGCCCTTCTTGTTACGCAGGGCTACGCCGATGCGGTCCGAATCGGGGTCCGTGGCGAGCACCAGATCGGCACCCTTCCCTGGTTTGGCCGCGAGGTCGATGGCCATCGACATCGTCTTGCGCTCCTCCGGATTGGGAGACTCGACGGTGGGGAAGTTCCCGTCGATGACGGCCTGCTCCTTGACCATGATGATGTTCGTGAAGCCGAATCGGCGACCGAGTCGGGAACGAGCCGGACGCCTGCACCGTGCATGGGGGAGTAGACGATCTTCATGTCGCGGAAACGTCTTCACGCTCTCGGACGAGAGCGACAATTCGTGCACCTTATTTAAATAGATCTCGTCGAATTTCTCGTCGAGGATCGTGATGTTTTCGGGATTCTTACCCGTGAGGATCATGTCCACGTCGGTGATCTTCTCCACCTCGTCGATGATGTTCTTGTCGTGCGGCCGTAACCTGCGATCCGTCCCTCCAGTAGGCCTTGTATCCGTTGTATTCCTTGGGGTTGTGCGAAGCCGTCATGACCACGCCCGACTGACATTTCAGCTCCCGGATCGCAAGCTCAGTTCGGGCGTCGGGCGCAGTGTATCGAACAGGAACACGGTGAATCCGTTCGAGGCGAAGATGTCGGCCACATGCTCGGCGAACATGCGCGAATTGTTGCGGCTGTCGTGTCCTGATCGCAACCCGGATTTCCTCGCCCGCGAAGTTGCGCTTCAGGTAGTTCGAAAGACCCTGTGTGCGGCGCCTACCGTGTAGATATTCATACGGTTGGAACCCACTCCCATGATGCCGCGCAGGCCGCCCGTACCGAATTCGAGGTCTTGTAGAAGCTCTCTACAAGTTCTTTCATATCGTTATTGATCAGGTATTTAACCTGTTTTTGGTAGCTTCTGCATCGTAATTGCCGTCAAGCCATGCCTGCGCTTTTTTTCAGAACCAATTGTTCCAGTTCGTTAGCCATAAGTTTTATTGGTTTTATTTATAGCTTAAAGCCGTTATCCTTCAAAAAATTGATACGCAAATATACGCAAATTATTTCTATTATTCACTATCAGGAGTTAAAATTGAATGTCCGGAAACCGTTGTTTTTCTATATATAAAAAAAGTGAAAATACAACACCTTTTTGGAAATCTTTTTGCAAAATTATTCACAACTTTGTCACATCAAAAACAGTGCATAACCCTTCATCATGTTAAACAACACGCAGACATATTGCGAAATGTGGCAGAACTGCTTGGACCAGATCAAGTCACGAACGACCGAAGAGGAGTTCGTGAAGTGGTTCAAACCGATCGTGCCGCTCGAGTTCGACGGCAACAACCTGCGTCTGTGCGTTCCCAACATGAGCTACGTCTACACCAGATCGAAAACACTACATTCCGTTCCTGCGGCCGATCATCTCCCAACTCTACGGACAGCAGACCCGGCTGCACTACGCCGTGCCGCGTTCGAAACGACGCACAGAGCGTGCCAGTGTCGAAAGAAGCCGACACCACGGCGATCTCGCAGTTCAGCACCCAGACCAACACGGCAAATATAAAGAATCCCTTCGTCATTCCGGGCCTCAAGAAGATAATCATAGACCCGCAGCTCAACCCGGGGCTACACGTTCGCAACCTTCATCGAAGGGGAGTGCAACCGCCTGGCACGTTCGGCGGGTATGGCCGTCGCGGTCGATCCGGGCCATACGCCTTTCAACCCGCTGTATATATACGGCAACTCCGGACTGGGCAAGACCCACATCGTGCAGTCGATCGGCCACGAAGTGCGGCAGCGCCATCCCGAACTGCAGGT
>VOFC01000296.1_pt1 | contig 16000 bp, 16 predicted proteins | sample 5384161 | NCBI WGS metagenome assembly VOFC01 (sample SAMN12384722, study PRJNA508395) | human gut metagenome | isolation source: healthy gut B | host: Homo sapiens | reverse complement strand
GGACAGTACCCCACCGAAAGCCGGGCAATTCTGACAGATGCGATAGATGATGCCAATCGTGCGGTACTTTTAATCAAATATCAGCAACCCTCTCCGTCGGAAAGTGAGAAACAACGCTATGTGGCAGAAGCCAAGGCGTCTATAGAACAGTTCAAGAGTACGATCCGTACAGAAGATGCTGAAACAACACCGGCTGAACTGTTTGTGGACGGACGTGGTGATGGTGGTTCTTATATCGATTTCGGACGTAGCGAAGAATATGTCAATTTCGGAACCGAAGGAAATCAAGCCTTTACTGTTGAGTTTTGGGTGAAAGTAACCAAAGGTGGTGGAAAAGACCAGAATGTGTTCCTGTCAACTTACATGGGCGGTGACGGATGGCGTAACGGCTGGATGATGTACTGGCGTAATGCGGACGGTGGTATTTATCGTGCGAGTTGGGGCGAAACAGGAGGAAATATCTGTGAACCGTCACTAAAGGCACCGGAAGATGGAGAATGGCAACATTTCTTGTTTGTGTACAGTGATAAAGGCTTGCCGGGCAGTCCGGAGCTTCGTGCGAAATTGTATGTGAACGGAGAAGTGAAAACAACCGAGGGAAGCGTGGGTAGCAGATTCTATAATTCAAGCAACTATGCCAACTATAATGCCCCGATGACCGCTTTCGGACGTTATATGCGTACCAGTGATAATCTGTTTGAAGAAGGCTTTGCCGGTTATATGAAGAAAATCCGTATCTGGAAGAGCGCAAAGGATAACGAATATGTTCAGAATTCTTATAATGGAACGGCAGAAGTGACGGGTAAAGAAGCAGATTTGGCGGCAGCATGGGATTTCATGACCAAACCTTCCGGTTCGGGTAATGAAGTAATAGACCTGACAGGTCGTCATACTGCTAAGATTATCGGTACTTACGAGTGGCAACGTATTGTTGAATAATAATGTAAAAACGATGAAAAACATGAAATGTTTAACTAATAAATGGAGAGAGGGAGCAATGCTCCTCTCTTTCCTCCTGATTTCTAGTCTGGCAGGGATATTTACCGCTTGTGACGATATTGAAGACGAGTATATAACAGATACACAATTAAGTATCTTACGGGAAAGTCGTACGTCATTGAACTATTTATTGAAAAATTCAACCTACGGAACTGCTCCCGGAACATATCCTGAAACCGGAAAGGATATATTAAATGCTGCTATTGCCGAGTTGGATGCACTGATAACACGGGTAGAAGCTGGCGAGGAACTGGATGAAACAACTTTGGAAGCTGCTGTAGCAAAGGTAAATCAAGCGATTGACGAGTTTAAAAATTCAAAAATATTATAATCTGTCTCCGGAAGCACAGCAATATATCAATAATTTACTGGCTAAGGCGGATGAAATACTTGCAATCGTTAATGATGAAACGAGGTGGGGAAATCATCAGGGACAATATCCGGTAGAAAATAAGTCGGTTTTGGAGAGTGCAGCTAAAGACTTGGAAAGTCTGGCTGAAAGAATCAAATCCGGTTCCATCACAGATATGACGCAGGAGATTTATGATGAGGCTATTGCTGCTGCCGATAAGAAAGTAGAAGAAGTTGAAGATTCTGCATGGCCGGATAACAGTCAGATTACCTGGAATCTGTTTGTAGATGGAAATGCCGGTTCCTATATAGACTTTGGTTATAGCGAGGATTATGTGAAGTTTGGAGAGGATGACAATCAGGCATTTACGATTGAACTTTTGGGTGAATATCAAAGAATATTGCAATAAACAGGGAGAAGACAACTGTACTTTCCTTTTCTACCATGACCAACGATCCTTATTGGAGCGGATGGCGTGCCCAGGATCGTACAAAGGGATTGTTGAGAACAATGGTTGCTCACTGGCAAGATAATAATCATACAAATCCACAAGAATGGGAACCGATGGAAAAAGTCGGACAACTGGACCAAAGATCGTTGGACGCATTATGCATTCCTCTTCAGGGATAAGGGATTGCCGGGATTTGATACTCCGACAGATGTGAAGTGCTATTCCATGATTGATGGTACGAGACAAGGTGAAGTCATTCGTGTGGGTGAGTCCTGGAGAACGTATATCAATAAACAATCCATAGCCAATCAGATTAAAATGACCGGATTCTGTATGATGGACAATAATGGAAACCGTAACGAATGGTTCTCCGGTTACATAAAGAAGATACGTATCTGGAAAAACAAACCGGACAGAAAATCAGGTATATGCTTCTTATATGGGGAATGAAGAAGGTGTAAGTGCCGATAATCCGAATTTGGTAGAAGCCTGGGATTTTGAAGTGAAAGGTGATCAGCCTACTCAAAGTGCTACCAGGACAATAACAGGTTTGAAAGGCCATACGGCAACATTAATGGGCAATGATTGGCAATGGATTGAATCCACAGACATTACAGATAACAAATAATTGTTTACCGGGATGAGTTTTCAATAGGTAGATTAAATATTCCCTTATCTCTGTCATAAGGACAGAGTGAGGGGAAATTATTCTCCAATAACCCTTTATTAATCCTTTATTTTTATTGTAGAAAAGTGTTTTGGTCTGTATTTGTTCTTTATTGAATAAATATTATCGTTTTTTTTCAGCTATTTCTGCAATCTTTGTAACAGGAAAAATACTATAAACTTATAAACTATCATGAAAAGCAAAATTCTTTTGGCTCTGACACTACTATTGGGAGCATCAACTACTATATGGGCAGTCGGCAATTCAGGAAAAGCAAACCAGAAGAAGCACGCATATACGAACGAAGATGTATGGGCAGCTTATGAAGGATTTAACAATACCCTACTAGACTCCAATAAATATATTTACAAGACAAATTCGTCCTATCCGAGTGCTGTTGACCGTGGCAATGGAGCAGCGGCTATCTGGTGCCAGCCTATTTATTGGGATATGTCAATGAACGCTTATAAACTGGCAAAGGCACAGAAAGACAAAAAGAAGAAAGTTACTATAAAACACTCTGCGAGAAAATATTCGCAGGGAACAAAGCGCAATATTGTCAGTTTGATTTTGATGATAACAACGAAAATACCGGTTGGTTCATCTACGATGACATCATGTGGTGGACTATCAGTCTGGCACGCGGCTATGAACTTTTTGAGTGGATGAATATCTGAAACTCTCGGAAGCCAGTTTCAAACGGGTATGGTATGGCTCGGAAAAAGTGGGTGATATAGGTTCGTATGACAAAGAAAACGGAGGTATGTTCTGGCAATGGCAACCCATTCAAAATCCGAAACCGAATAAATTCGGTGATGGAAAGATGGCATGTATCAACTTTCCGACAGTTGTTGCAGCATTAACCCTCTACAATAATGTGCCTGAAAATAGAAAAAGAATCGACCGACAAACGGCCGGATTATCAGACGAAAGCTCAATATCTTGCCAAAGGTAAAGAAATCTATGAATGGGGAGTGGAAAATCTCTTGGATAAAGCAACAGGAAAGATTGCTGATAGCCGTCATGGAAATGGCAATCCCGCATGGAAAGCACATGTATACAACCAGGCAACCTTTATCGGAGCGTCCATACTGCTTTATAAGGCGACCAGAGAGAAACGTTATCTGGACAATGCTATTCTGGCAGCAGACTATACAGTGAAAGATATGTCTGCAGAACATAAAGTGCTACCTTTCGAAGGTGGTATTGAACAGGGTATCTATACTGCCATCTTTGCGGAATACATGGCATGGTTGGTGTATGATTGCGGACAAACCCAATATCTCCCGTTCCTGAAACGTACCATCAAAACAGGTTGGGCAAACAGAGATAAGACACGGAACGTATGTGGAGGCGAATACTATAAAAAGTTGCCGGAAGGTGCGGAAATCGACAGTTATTCTGCTTCCGGTATACCGGCATTGATGCTTTTGTTTCCGGCTAAGAAATAAATAGAAAACGACGGAATTTGCGTAAAATAGATTAAATAAACAGGTGATTTAAATTATGAAACAACAACTGATGATGCTGTTACTGGGAACAGCTTCTGTATTTTGTAGCTGTGAGACCCAGGTAGAACAGCACGAGAAGAATGAATTACGTGCTCCGGCATATCCGCTGGTGACAATTGATCCTTATACTAGTGCATGGTCTACTACGGACAATCTATACGACAGTCCTGTAAAACATTGGACAGGCAAGGATTTTTCTTTACTTGGTGTTGCAAAAGTAGACGGACAAACCTACCGTTTCATGGGAACGGAAGAACTGGAACTACGTCCTTTGGTAAAGACATCCGAACAAGGTAGCTGGACAGGAAAGTATACAATTCAGCAACCTGCCGACGGATGGCAAAATGTCGGCTTCAATGATGCTGCCTGGAAAGAAGGTGAAGGTGCCTTCGGAACCATGGAGAACGAACATGTAGCCAAGACCCAGTGGGGTGAAGAATTTATCTGGGTACGCCGTGTTGCTGATATTCAGGAAGACCTGACAGGTAAGAATGTGTATCTGGAATATTCTCATGATGATGATGTGATTATCTATATCAACGGCATCAAGGTAGTGGATACAGGCAATGCTTGTAAAAAGAACGAACGGGTGAAACTGTCGGAAGAAGTAGTAGCTTCTTTGAAACCGGGTGAAAATCTGATTGCAGGTTATTGTCATAACCGGGTAGGAAACGGACTGTTGGATTTCGGATTGCTGGTAGAACTGGACGGTTACCGTTCTTTCCATCAAACAGCACAACAAACTTCTGTAGACGTACAACCTATGCAGACTTATTATACATTTACTTGTGGTCCGGTAGACTTGAATTTGACATTTACCGCTCCTATGTTCATGGATAATCTGGACTTGTTGTCACGTCCTGTCAACTATATCTCTTATGAAGTAGCCTCCAATGACGGAAAGAAACATCAGGTTGAACTGTATTTCGAAGCATCTCCGCAATGGGCAATCGACCAACCTCACCAGGAATCTGTTGCCGACAGCTTTACTGACGGCGATTTGTTATTCCTTCGTACCGGAAGCCGCAATCAGGAGATTCTGAAGAAAAAGGGTGATGATGTTCGTATCGACTGGGGACATTTCTATCTGGCAGCTGAAAAGGAAAAACAGCACATCTGCAATCGGTGACGGCAGAGAGCTGCGCAAGAATTTCGTAGCCAATAAACTGGAAGCTCCTACCACAAACGGTTATGATAAACTGGCTTTGGTACGTTCATTGGGCGAAACACAAAAAGCTGATGGTCATCTGCTGATCGGTTACGATGATATTTACTCTATCCAGTACTTTGGTGAAAACCTCCGTCCTTACTGGAATCGTGAGGGTAATGAAACGATTGTTTCCCAATTCCAGAAAGCAGAGAAAGAATACAAGACACAAATGAAGAACAGCGCTGCTTTCGACAAGAAGCTGATGGAAGAAGCTACTGCTGCCGGTGGACGTAAATATGCCGAACTTTGTGCATTGGCTTATCGTCAGGCCTTGGCTGCACATAAACTGGTACAGGCTCCGAACGGTGACTTGGTATTCCTTTCTAAGGAGAACTTCAGTAATGGTTCCATCGGAACAGTCGACCTGACTTATCCGGGAGCTCCGTTGCTTTTATACTACAATCCGGAATTGGTCAAAGGCTACCATGAACCATATCTTCTATTATAGTGAAAGCGGAAAATGGACCAAACCGTTTGCTGCTCACGACGTAGGTACATATCCGCTGGCTAACGGCCAGACTTACGGAGGCGATATGCCGATAGAAGAATCGGGTAATATGGTAGTGTTGGCTGCTGCCATTGCAAAAGTAGAAGGTAATGCAGATTACGCACAGAAACACTGGGAAACCCTGACTACGTGGACAGACTATCTGGTAGAGAACGGACTTGATCCGGCCAACCAACTTTGTACCGATGACTTTGCAGGTCACTTTGCACACAATGCCAATCTTTCTATCAAGGCTATCATGGGTGTTGCTTCCTATGGCTACATGGCAGATATGCTGGGCAAAAAAGACGTGGCTGAAAAGTACACACAGAAAGCGAAAGAAATGGCTGCCGAATGGGTGAAAATGGCGGATGATGGTGACCACTATCGTCTTACATTTGACAAACCGGGAACATGGAGCCAGAAGTATAACTTGGTGTGGGATAAACTGTTGAATCTGCAAATCTTCCCTAAAAAATGTTGCAGAAACGGAAATAGCTTACTATCTTTCGAAGCAAAATGAATATGGTCTTCCGTTGGATAACCGTGAAACATACACAAAGACCGACTGGATCATGTGGACAGCTACATTGGCAAATGACAAAGCTACCTTTGAGAAATTTATCGAACCCGTATATCTGTTTATGAACGTGACACCTAACCGTGTTCCGATGTCCGACTGGGTATTTACGGACAATCCGATTCAGAGAGGTTTCCAGGCGCGTTCCGTAGTTGGCGGCTATTTTATAAAGATGCTTGAAGAAAAACTAACTAAATAAAACAAGATACCATGAAGAAACTAGCTCTATTCGCTTTTTACGTTACTTAGTGCATGGGCTATGACTGCAAAAAAACAATTACCGGACCGGTGGACTATGTTAGTCCGCTGGTAGGTACTCAGTCCAAGCACGCCTTATCTACCGGAAACACTTATCCCTGCTATCGCCCTTCCCTGGGGAATGAACTTTTGGGTTCCCCAGACCGGAAAAATGGGGGATGGCTGGGCATATACCTATGATGCCGATAAAATCAGAGGATTCAAACAAACCCATCAGCCCAGTCCGTGGATTAATGACTATGGTCAATTTTCCATCATGCCGGTAACCGGTAAGGCAGTATTTAATCAGGATCAGCGTGCCAGCTGGTTCTCTCATAAAGCTGAAACGGCTACTCCTTATTATTATAAAGTATATCTTGCCGATCATGATGTAGTGACCGAAATTGCTCCGACAGAGAGAGCAGCTGCTTTCCGTTTCACTTTCCCCGAAAATGACCACTCTTATGTAGTGGTAGACGCCTTTTGATAAAGGTTCGTTTGTGAAAGTAATCCCTTCGGAGAACAAGATTATCGGTTATACCACTAAAAACAGCGGTGGTGTTCCTGCCAACTTTAAAAACTACTTTGTACTGGTATTTGACAAACCGTTTACTTATACGGCTGCCGTAGCCAGTGGTGTGATTGACACCAACAAACTGGAAGCGACAGACAATCATGCCGGCGCACTGATCGGCTTTAAAACCCGTAAAGGCGAACAGGTAAATGTACGTGTAGCTTCTTCTTTCATCAGCCCCGAACAGGCGGAACTGAACTTGAAAGAGCTGGGTACGGACAATGTTGAACAGATTGCGGCAAAAGGCCGCAAGGTATGGAACGATGTACTGGGACGTATCGAAGTGAAAGACGATGATATCGACCATTTGCGTACATTCTACTCCTGCCTGTATCGTTCGGTATTGTTCCCCAGAAGTTTCTATGAGATAGATGCCAAAGGAGACGTGATGCACTACAGTCCTTATAACGGCGAAGTGCTTCCGGGCTATATGTATACAGATACAGGTTTCTGGGATACGTTCCGTTGTCTTTTCCCATTCCTTAACCTGATGTATCCATCCATGAATACGAAGATGCAGGAAGGATTGGTAAACACTTATAAGGAAAGCGGATTCTTTCCCGAATGGGCAAGTCCGGGACACAGAGGGTGTATGGTTGGCAACAATTCTGCTTCAGTAGTTGCCGATGCTTACCTGAAAGGTCTGAAAGGATATGATATTGAGACATTGTGGGAAGCCGTGAAACACGGAGCGAATGCAGTGCATCCGAATGTTTCTCTACCGGACGATTAGGATATGAGTATTATAATAAGTTGGGCTATGTGCCTTATAATGTCGGCATCAATGAAAATGCAGCCCGCACGCTGGAGTATGCATATGATGACTGGTGTATCTATCAATTGGGTAAAGCCTTGAAGAAACCGAAAAAAGAGATTGAAATCTTTGCAAAGAGAGCCATGAACTATAAGAATCTGTATGATCCCGAACATAAACTGATGCGCGGCAAGAACGAGGATGGCAAATTCCAGGTTCCTTTCTCCCCGCTGAAATGGGGAGACGCTTTTACCGAAGGGAACAGTTGGCATTATTCGTGGTCTGTCTTCCACGATCCTCAAGGTCTGATTGACCTGATGGGAGGTAAAGACGGATTCAACCAGATGATGGATTCTGTATTTATCCTGCCTCCGATTTTCGATGAAAGTTATTATGGAGCCGTTATTCATGAAATCCGCGAAATGCAGATTATGAATATGGGAAATTATGCGCATGGCAACCAGCCGATCCAGCACATGATCGATATGTACAACTATTCCGGCCAACCCTGGAAAGCGGAACATTGGATTCGTGAAGTGATGGACAAGCTCTATACTCCAGCTCCCGACGGTTATTGCGGTGATGAGGACAACGGCCAGACTTCTGCCTGGTATGTATTCTCGGCAATGGGATTCTATCCGGTATGTCCGGGTACGGATGAATATGTTTTGGGTACTCCCTACTTCAAGGAGATGAAGCTGCATCTGGAAAACGGAAAGACGGTGACTATCTCTGCTCCGAATAACGGAGACGATAAACGTTACATTTCGTCGATGAAATTGAACGGTAAAGAATATACCAAAAACTATCTGACTCATCAGGACCTGCTGAATGGTGCTAGCATTTCTTTCAAAATGGACGCAAAACCTAATCAGCAACGTGGTACCAAAGAGGCCGATTTCCCTTATTCTTTCTCTAACGAATTTAAAAAGAAGAAGTAATCATGAAGAAACAGATCAAATATATCAGCGCAGGTATGCTGGCAGGTATGCTTCTCTGTGGCGGGGAGCTACAAGCCTTCAACCGTATGACGGAAATGCATGTATGTCTGGCGGATGCTATTCAGAAAGATAACCGCCCGGAAATATCCAATCGTCTGTTCCGTTCCAATGCGGTAGAGAAGGAAATTCTCCGTGTACAGAAACTTTTGAAGAATGCGAAGTTGGCATGGATGTTTACCAACTGTTTCCCCGAATACACTGGATACAACCGTACACTTCCGTAAAGGGAGCGATGGCAAACCGGACACATTCGTTTATACGGGCGACATTCACGCAATGTGGCTACGTGATTCGGGTGCGCAGGTATGGCCGTATGTGCAATTGGCTAATGCGGATCCTGAACTGAAAGAAATGCTGGCAGGTGTTATCCTCCGCCAGTTCAAATGTATCAATATCGATCCGTATGCAAATGCGTTTAATGACGGCGCTATTCCTGACGGTCATTGGATGAGTGACCTTACAGACATGAAACCGGAATTGCACGAACGTAAATGGGAAATAGATTCCTTTGTGTTATCCGTTGCGTTTGGCTTATCATTACTGGAAGACTACCGGAGATGCGAGTATCTTCAACGAAGAATGGATTCAGGCAATCACTAATGTACTGAAAACATTCAAAGAGCAACAACGCAAAGACGGAGTTGGTCCTTATAAATTCCAACGTAAGACGGAACGTGCACTGGATACTGTGAGCAATGACGGTCTGGGAGCACCGGTGAAACCAGTCGGTTTGATTGTTTCCAGTTTCCGTCCTTCGGACGATGCTACTACGCTTCAATTCCTGATTTCCTTCCAATTTCTTTGCCGTATCTTCTTTGCGTAAGGCAGCCGAGATTTTGGAGAAGGTAAACAAGAAGACAGCTTTGTCTAAAGAATGTAAGGACTTGGCGCAGGAGGTGGAAACAGCTTTAAAGAAATATGCGGTGTATAACCATCCTAAATATGGTAAAATCTATGCATTCGAGGTAGATGGTTTTGGAAATCATCATCTGATGGACGATGCCAATGTGCCGAGTTTGCTTGCGATGCCTTATCTGGGTGATGTGAATGTGAACGATCCGATTTATCAGAATACCCGCCGTTTTGTGTGGAGTGAGGACAATCCTTATTTCTTTAAAGGCAAGGCAGGCGAAGGAATCGGCGGACCGCATATCGGTTACGATATGGTGTGGCCTATGAGTATTATGATGAAAGCCTTCACAAGTCAGAATGATGCTGAAATCAAGACTTGCATTAAGATGTTGATGGACACGGATGCTGACACCGGCTTTATGCACGAATCTTTCCATAAGGATAATCCGAAGAAATTTACCCGTGCATGGTTTGCCTGGCAGAATACTCTTTTCGGTGAGTTGATTTTGAAGCTGGTTAATGAAGGAAAGGTAGATTTATTGAATAGTATACAGTAATATGCTGACATAGTAAATTGAACGCGGATAACGCGGATGATGCGGCTCTTTTTCTGATGCAAAATTAGAAAAAACGCGTTATCCGCGTCGTCTGCATCTAAATATGAATAGCTGAAAACTAATATTAAAAAACAACAATTGTATCATGAAAAAGTTATGTGTATGGGCAGTTGCCGCCCTTTTAATGGCAGCTTGTACTCCGAAAGCCGAGAAGGCTACGGATTCCGGTCTACTACAGAGTAACTTCCAGATGGAAGTAGACGGAAAGAAAACAGATTTGTATACCTTGCGCAACAAGAACAACATGGAAGTTTGTGTAACGAACTTCGGTGGTCGTATTGTTTCAGTGATGGTACCCGACAAGGACGGACAGATGCGTGATGTAGTGCTCGGCTTCGATTCCATTCAGGATTATGTCAGCAAACCTTCCGACTTTGGTGCAAGCATCGGACGTTATGCTAACCGTATCAATCAGGGACAGTTCACCTTGGATGGTGTAGAATATCAGCTTCCCCGCAATAACTACGGTCATTGTTTGCACGGCGGACCGCAAGGGATTCCAATACCGGGTGTTTGATGCAGAATTGTTGAATCCGCAGGAATTGCAGTTGACTTATCGTGCAGAAGACGGTGAAGAAGGTTTTCCGGGAAACATTACTTGTAAGGTAGTAATGAAACTGACTGACGATAATGCAATCGATATTCAGTATGAAGCGGAGACGGATAAACCGACTATTGTCAATATGACCAACCACTCTTATTTTAACCTTGAAGGCGATGCAGGCAACAATTCCGGTCATCTGTTGATGGTGGATGCGGACTATTATACTCCGGTGGATAGTACTTTCATGACAACTGGCGAGATCGTTCCGGTAGAAGGAACTCCGATGGATTTCCGCACCCCGACTCCGGTAGGCGAACGTATCAACGATTATGATTTCGTACAGCTGAAAAATGGCAACGGCTACGACCACAACTGGGTATTGAACACGAAAGGCGACGTAACCCGTAAATGCGCTTCTTTGAAATCACCGAAGACTGGCATCGTACTCGACGTTTATACTAACGAACCGGGTATTCAGGTATATGCAGGTAATTTCCTCGATGGTTCGTTGACCGGAAAGAAAGGTATCACTTACAACCAGCGTGCTTCCGTATGTCTCGAAACTCAGAAGTATCCGGATACTCCGAACAAACCGGAATGGCCTTCGGCAGTACTAGCTCCTGCTTTCGGTTGCGAGAGTAGCGGAGCTTGATAAGTCTGTTATCAGACTGCTCTTGTCAGAAGGTGAAAATAGAAATAAATTATGAGATATTGGAAAACATGTTATATCACCTGTTTTATTTTTGTACTAATTCCACTTACATTGTATGGGCAGGAGGATATTGAACAGTTGCAGAAACTGGACAAGTTAATGTTTAGCGGAAGATATTTTGAATCAAAAGAATTGTATAAAAAATATCAGAGACAACGACGATCCCTTCTGATTTAGAGTTATACTATAAATTTCGAATGGCGCAATTTTTAAACAAGACAGACAGTGTCGCCTACTATTTAGAGCAGTTTATACCTCACCATTATGAAACTTTTGGGGAGGAAACACTTGTTTTTATTCTAATTTGTTTGATGCGTACATCGAACTAGGGGATACGGATAAGGCATTGGATACTTATCTGCAGATGAAACGAATTTGGAATGAAAGTTTTACAAAGACAACTACAGGCGGAAAAGAATATGAAGAATGGCGAACTGCTACAGAGAATTTCTTTATCTTATGCTGAATATGCAGTGACCTTGCCTCCTATAAAAATGAAACGGAACGATACACTTTCTTTTGTTGACATAGAAGAAGGCGACAGACTTGTTTTTCAAGCAAAATATAATGGAATATTACAGCGCACTATCTTTGATACAGGGATAGGACCCTACTGTGTCCTAAGTAGAAAGTTGGCGGATGGGATGGGGGTTAGATATGACAGCATTGACGAGAATAAAGTAACGATCAATGAGGACTTGATTTCTGTCCGAGTATCATTGATTCTATTGAAGTTGGAAATATAACTTTTTACAATATTCCAGCCTTCATTTACTTGGACACCGCGAGTGTTCCGTTTGTATCCGGTTCATCAATTAAGAGAAGAAAGAAGAGGAAGAAAGCGCAGACTGTTGTAGATTCGGTGCGTACATTGTTTACGGATTGTGTGTCTCTTGGACTGCCGGTAATGAAATTGATAGGAAAATACAGACAGATTACGAACATAACAAAATGTGTTTCCCGTCTCTGTGGCCAATGCTCACCTTCCTAAAGCCCCCTAATATTTATGCATACAAATACGATTTGTATATGCGTATAAAACTCAATGGAGTTGCTTTTTACAGCTAATCTGGATACGGGTTCTAATGAATATGTTACAGTTGATTCTGCATTTTATGAGAAACATCAGAAAGAACTGCCGATTGCTTCTACCTGTAAAAAGAATACATTCGGGGTAGTTATGCTGCATCAGGCCCGGGCGATCACATATAAAAACTTTAAAAGATCCTGCAATAATATTTGATGATAAATTAATGCAGCCTCCTGGACCGAAGCTGTAAAGACATATCCTCTTGGCCAAATCGTTCCCGGTATATTCTTTTGATGGAGTTATAGGCAATGGCTTTTATCGGAGAATAGGAAAGAAAGTGCTGCTGGACCTTGATAATATGCGTCTTGAAGCAGTGCAATGAGAGTTGAAATAATCTAAATGAGAATAGAATAGACGAAATGAAAAAAAAAAAAAACTAAAGGACTTTTTGCATCGATAGTGCTTGGAGTGGCGGTTACAGCTTGTGCGCCTGCTTCTTCTAGTGGTACGGTGACAGTAGTGGACCGACCGGACATACAGTCCGTCAATACCAATTACATCGGGTATCGCGCTCCGCTTCGACCGTTGAATTTTATAAAGTTGCCGGTAGGCAGTATTCAGCCCGAAGGCTGGGTGAAGAAGTATCTCGAATTGCAGCGCGACGGTCTGACCGGACATTTGGGAGAGATCAGCGCTTGGCTGGAAAAAGATAATAACGCCTGGCTGACAACCGGTGGTGATCATGGCTGGGAAGAAGTACCTTACTGGCTGAAAGGTTATGGCAACCTTGCCTATATCCTGAATGACCCGAAGATGATTGCAGAAACCAAATATTGGATTGAAGGTGTATTTGCCAGTTGCCAGCCCGATGGCTATTTCGGTCCGGTCAATGAACGTAACGGCAAACGCGAACTTTGGGCACAGATGATTATGCTCTGGTGTCTGCAATCTTATTATGAGTATTCTCAAGATCAGCGTGTCATTGACCTGATGACGAATTACTTCAAGTGGCAGATGACTGTTCCCGATGACCAGCTTCTGGAAGATTATTGGGAGAAAAGCCGTGGAGGTGATAACATCATCAGTATCTACTGGCTTTACAATCATACCGGGATGCTTTCCTACTGAATTAGCCGAGAAGATTCACCGCAATACAGCCGACTGGACAAAATCAACCTCCCTGCCCAACTGGCACAATGTGAACATCGCCCAGTGTTTCCGCGAACCTGCCACTTATTATATGCAGACGGGAGATTCCGCGATGCTGAAAGCCTCTTATAATGTCCATCATCTGATACGGCGTACTTTTTGGTCAGGTTCCCGGTGGTATGTTCGGTGCGGACGAAAATGCCCGTCTGGGATATATCGATCCTCGACAGGGAGTGGAAACCTGCGGCTTGGTAGAACAAATGGCTTCTGATGAAATCATGCTTTGCATGACAGGAGATCCCATGTGGGCGGAACACTGTGAGGAAGTAGCGTTCAACTCTTATCCGGCTGCCGTGATGCCGGACTTCAAGGCATTGCGTTATATCACTTGTCCGAACCATGCCATCAGTGATTCGAAGAATCATCATCCGGGCATTGACAATCGTGGACCGTTCCTTTCGATGAATCCTTTCAGCAGTCGTTGCTGCCAACACAACCATGCACAAGGCTGGCCTTACTTCACCGAACATCTGGTATTGGCAACTCCCGACAACGGAGTGGCAACAGCTATTTATGCAGCTTGCAAAGCTACAGTGAAAGTGGGTGACGGCAAGGAAATCACTCTTCACGAAGAGACAAATTATCCTTTTGAAGAAGCTATTGCCTTTACTGTTTCTACCGGTGAAAAGGTCGCTTTTCCGTTCTATCTCCGTATTCCTTCATGGACTCAAAAGGCGGAAGTGCGGGTGAATGGCAAGAAGGTAAGTGCAGCTCCTGTAGCGGGAAAATATCTTTGCATCAATCGTGAGTGGGCGAATGGTGATCGTGTGGAATTGACTTTTCCGATGTTTTTGTCTATGCGTACCTGGCAGGTTAATAAAAACAGTGTAAGCGTAGATTATGGTCCGTTGACTTTGTCTCTTAAGATTGCAGAGAAATATGTAGAGAAAGATAGTCGGGAGACAGCTATCGGTGATTCAAAATGGCAGAAAGGTGCTGATTCGAAAAAATGGCCTACTACTGAAATCTATCCGGATAGCCCCTGGAATTATTCATTGGTATTGGATAAGAAAGAACCTTTGAAGAATTTCAAGGTAATCCGTAAATCCTGGCCGGCTGACAACTATCCTTTCACAGTAGCCAGTGTACCTTTAGAAGTAAAAGCTATCGGTCGTCCGGTACCTGAATGGAAGATAGACGAAACAGGACTGTGTGGCGTATTGCCGGAAGAAGATGCGGTGAAAGGTGATAAAGAAGAAATAACATTGATCCCCATGGGTGCGGCACGGTTGAGAATCTCTGCGTTCCCGAACACAAAAGAATAAATTAATAACTAGAAAACTTAGAATAAATGAAACGTATTGTTTTTTAGATTACATCCGTGTGTTTGCATGCTTTCTCGTCATCCTTGTTCATGCCAGTGAAAACTTCTACTGTGCTCCCGGAGCCACTGATATGGCAGGTCCGCAGTCTTTTTTTGGCAAATGAAGTAGACCGGTTATGGGTATCAGTGTACGACGGTTTTTCACGTATGGCAGTACCCCTGTTCATGATAGTCTCTGCCTTCCTGCTTGCACCGATGAAGGAAGAGCAGTCTATGTGGCAATTCTATCGCCAGCGCTGTCTTCGCATCCTTCCACCGTTTTTCATATTCATGATACTGTACAGCACTCTACCTATGTTGTGGGGGGACAGATAGACGGAGAAACATCTATGAAGGACTTGTCGCGGATATTCCTGAATTTCCCGACGCTAGCCGGACACTTGTGGTTTATGTATCCTCTGATAAGTCTTTATTTGTTTATCCCAATTATATCCCCATGGTTGAGAAAAGCCACGGCTAAAGAAGAGCGTTTCTTTATAGGGCTGTTCGTGTTGTCAACCTGTATGCCTTATCTCAATCGTTGGTGCGGTGAAGTGTGGGGACAATGTTTCTGGAATGAATACCACATGTTGTGGTACTTCTCCGGTTATCTGGGCTATCTTGTTCTGGCGCATTACATTCGTGTACACCTTACCTGGAACCGTTCCAAACGTTTCACTATAGGAACTATTTTAATGGTGATCGGTGCTGTATGGACTATTTATTCATTCTATGTGCAGGCTATACCCGGCGAACTCCATTCCACACCTGTAATAGAAATAGGATGGGCTTTCTGTACGATTAACTGTGTGCTTCTCACAACGGGTACATTCCTTATGTTTACATGTATCAAACGTCCGCAAGCTCCCAAGTTGGTGACGGAAACATCGAAACTTAGCTATGGTATGTA
>VOFC01000109.1_pt1 | contig 16000 bp, 24 predicted proteins | sample 5384161 | NCBI WGS metagenome assembly VOFC01 (sample SAMN12384722, study PRJNA508395) | human gut metagenome | isolation source: healthy gut B | host: Homo sapiens | reverse complement strand
AGCAGGATGAAGCCGCACAAACGATGGGCAGCTTCATGGCGCCTCCTCTCCGGTACTCTTTGAACCTATCCGCATTCCTGTTTCAACGGCAGCAGGTTGATCTCCGCGGACGCGCATCTGAGATGGATGTCATTCTGGACCTTTGGATCTCTGCGATTTATAAGGATCAGCAAGTACGCGGCTCTGAGATCGGGCCAGTTGCGTATTTCAGAAACGGCACCGGGAATCCGCTCGTCAATTACAGCGAATTATCCGCGCGCTGGGGAATCTCCCGTTCCAGCGTGGGGCGGCTGCTCAAAAAGCTGGCCGATTTTGACTATCTTTCTCTGCTGACTTTCCCAGGCCGCAGCGGACATGCTGTACTTCGTTCGAAAAGTGCTGCGAACCCTTGAAGCGCAAGGCATTTCCTGCCTTTCATGCCCAAAATCCAAATATATGTTATATCCATTATCCGACGACTGCACGGTAGAAATAGAGAAAGGCACTATCTCAGCGGGCCTGGCGATCTGCTGCAGTACCGGCAGTCCGTTGTATCGATTCGAAATGACTATCACCCCAAATGCTGAAGAGAAAGGAGCGTGCGGCAATGGCAAGAAAGATGCATGAAAAGCGTCCGGAGGAGGATAATCGTTATCACGATACATGGAAGCTACTCAAGAAGTATCGGGATGTAACATGGAGTCTGGAAGTTTCTGTTCGGCAAGTAAAAATCAGTTTCGCATCGACTACGATTGCAGCATTGAAGATTTTTAGACTCTATTTATATGGCTGGGGCAGATCTGGGTGGAACCATCATCGAAGATCACGCCAAGTGTATTGAGCGTAGCTACAAAATGCTGACGCTGCTTGAAAACGCCGTCAATCTTCTTCGTACCCGTCACAAAAACGGAGAGGTCTACTACTGGATCCTGTATTACTCATTCTTGTCTCCGCAAAAGCTAAAAAATGTCGATGAGATTATCGAAGTGCTCCGGCCTCATATTCGAGACATCAGTTCCAGCACATACTATCGGCTACGGAAAGAGGCTGTAATAGCGCTGAGCTCTGTGCTCTGGGGATTTTCATCACAAGATACCCTAAACACCTTGGAATTATTCTTTCCCCCCAGCCATTTGACTTGATAAACATCAAGGGCGATTTCGCCACATTATTTGAAATAGCAGTTGCAAAATGCTATAATAATTATGTTAAAGTAAGGTATTATAGTAAATTGCAACTCTAATTGGCGACAGTCTCTCAATAATTGCACACAGGCATTCCGAGTCATTTAGCGTAAACTATAAGTCATCTGATAACTTGCGACAGCGAACCATTGATTCCGAATTTATGTTGTCTTATATCAAAGCCGGTGCTTTTTCATACGATGGGATAACAATACCTTTTGACCGCAAAGGTGCAAATTTTTCCAATTATTTAGTCGAGGCGGAAGCAAGGCAAGAAACAGAAATACAATCCCGCCTATGGGCGTCGGCGTGAAAAAGAGCAACACCCAGCACCGCCAGGATCATAGAGGCAATCATCAGCAGGACGGCACAAATATCAAACAGGAACACCAGCAGAGCCGCCAGAAGGGACAACGCTAAAGCAAAGGGAGCAACCAATATTTTCAGCAGTATCTCCATCTTCAAAGCCTCCTTTATCTATCCTTCCTACCTCTATTTTATCATACCTGCCCGGGGACAGAAATGTTGCGAAAGATTAGTGAATTATGTCTCATTATTTTCCAAATAACAGATTAAGGAGAGTCCGATGGACTCTCCTTAATCTGTTATTTGGAATCAGGCATTTCAACCTCAATTTCCTTGTTTTCGATTGTGGTCTCAATTTCAGTTCTAATAGGTTCATAAATTGGTATATCTTGATTGATCGCTTCAAAGCTAACAGCTAAGCTGTACTTTGCTTTAAACAATCCGCCCCATCCCTTATGACCGCGCACAGCAACACAAAACGCATCACTCAGTTGGTTAGATTTGATGATACACCAGTCTTTCTGTAGTGTCCCTTTTTTCTTGAGTATCCATCTGCAAAACCACGATTAGTTGCCTCGCCCAATACCCAATCAAAATCACCGTCGTCCTCAATCACAGAACCAGTTTCAAAAATTCGTTGTGCAAAAGTTTCTGCGCTTTCGCCTATCCGGCTGCAGCACCAATCTAACCATGTAGATAAGTACCCTTTAATATGGCGTCGTGTTCTACGGGGATTTGCAGCATAAGACAAAGTAATCTCAATCAAAATGTCGTAATCTTCACCAACCGAAGATAGTTCTTCTGGAATTGGAATTTGGAAGATATGTGCTTCGTTATCTCCCAGTTCCATAAGAACGGGCGTTATTAGTGTGATTCTATACTCATCATTACTTGTTGCACGATGAACATCCGGTATACCATAACCAATATGCTAAGCATAGAAACACAATCTTCTTTTGTGAGATCATTGGCTTTTTGTTTAGGGCCAACGTGCGACTGTGCAATAAGAGCCCTGTATAATAATGCCGGGGCTTCAGGTAAACTTTCTCTATTTGAGTGGCAATGTATGTAACTTTTGGCGCAGCAAATGATGTGCCTATTGCATCTCTTTGCGAAAGCAGGGCCTGGTGGAGATTTACGAATCAACTCAGGGCATACTTCCGGCGGTGTCGATAATATCGGAGGATTACTACCTTTATTATACGCATGAGTTCCTCCGTACTCCACAACCTCTGGTTTTAATACATCCCATATTCCCTGGCCCAGATCGGGAGAAAGAAGAAACGCTGCCAGATTTACCTAGGGCAACTATATCTTCTGTCTCAAAATCAGAATCCGATACAGAGCCAACCGTTAAAGCCTGCAGACTTTGAGCTGGATCAGATATTCTGCACAGTTCTCTCTCTAGATACAGTGGATATGGATAACCTGCTTGCCAATATGCACCGATTACATCAGAATATACATTTCCAGCAGCTTGAATATATAGCACATCATTATTGTAAGACTGGCTATCAATTTCAGCCGCCCAAGGCGTCATGTGCTTCATTGCACATGGTTTCCTACTCCCAATGGAATGATTGTAAATTCTAGTCGGCATAGGATTATCTTTATAATAAACTTCAACGGCTTTTGATATAGCTTTAGGCGGATAAACCTCTTGCGGCATCCCATTATGTTCATCAAGAATTCTAAAATTTCTAATCCAACAAAGGGAGTTGATAGTTCCCGCTTGTGGGGATAGTATCAGGATACAATACAGCACCGGCAACTCAGTACCATGTCCTCCACCGCCTACCTGATCACTGGGACTGGGATTATCAGGAATTAAGCTTACAGACTCTTCGCTGATGATTGCGGCAGATAAGTATTTATGTTGCTCCTGAATGCCGCTATCTATTACACAGACAATAGGGGCTGATTCTGACGGAGGTACTATATTTACGTTTTTCAGCTAAGTCAGTGCAATTAGACACAGGTACTCCAATGTTAATTTCTTCACTCTCAGATACTTCAAAAATATATGGGAAATTCATTACAAGGTCAAGTAAGCACTTTCCGCTAATCTTTAATCTGGCAGAGAAACTGTCTGGTAAATCACATACTTCTGAAGTGCCATCAGACATTTCCATAATTTCACCATGATAAGCATTGACAAAGCTTTGAAGCGCCTCTTCTCGTTCCATTTTAAGCTCGTCCCATTCGAGATAAGCTTCATTAAAATTCTCTTCCCATTTTTGCTCTCGCTTGGCGTAATGTTCATCTGTTTCTTGTTTTTGTTCTGGAAGGGCGATCAGGTAATTGTATATTCCCGCAACAACTTATGCCTATATCGATAAAGTACGTTGAATCTGCGGAAATAGTTGCCCATTTAGAATAGAGGTCATCAGACAAAATCCGCTTAAGTCTGTCGCTATCTTCGCACAGTGCATATACCTTAGCAGGAGTGTTACAGCGCAAAGAAATATTTTGAATAAATTCATTCGCTTTTTGGTTAAAACGAGTTAGATCAATATCTTCTGATGCAACTATAATAAAGCCATCTTCAATTTCACAAACGATTTCAAACCCAAGTCCTCTTAAAAATTCGATATTACTGGAGGGCTCAATTTCTAGTAGAATCGGGATACCTACTTGTATCTCCGGCAGATCTTCTTCTAAACGATTTATGCGTCGTTCTTTCCAAAACTGAGACAATTCAGACGAACGGCGTTTCAAATACTCGCCATGATGTGCTCTATTATTACGATTACGGTTGGTTCGTTCAGAAGGCGAATTAAACCCGCGTAGCTTTGGTTTTCCTCTATATAAAAATGGAAGTGGCAAATGAGAAAAATCTCTATTTTCGGGCATAAGATTACCTCCTTACCTTTAAAACTTTAAACTCTCTTTTAGAGCTTTAGAAAAATGTTCGTAACATACTTTTTATTACCTGAAAGAATACTTATTTTGGCTGCCCTTTGAGCAATCAAAACAACATTGGCAGCAGAAAAACCATCCATTTGTTCCGCAATACTATCCAAATCTATATCTGGTGAAGTGGGAATGGCGGATAATGTCATTTCAAGTAAACGTTTGCGTTCAATCTTGCCGGGCAACGCCATTTCAATTACATCATCAAATCTCCGAAAAAAGAGCTTCGTCAAGAGATACTTTCAAATTGGTAGTTGCAATTACCAAACCAGGTGCATCATACTCGTCAAGCAAAGTAAAGGAGCATATTTACGATTCTAGGGACTTCACCAACATCTTGCGCTGTTGTTCTAGATTTTGCTATGAAATCACACTCATCAAACAATAAGACCACAGGTTCATTTTTACAATAGTCAAAAACCATACGAAGGTTAGATGCGGATTCCCCAAAATACGAAGAAAGCAAAGAATCAAATCTAACTTTCAGTAATGGCAGTCCTAAATTCCAAGCAATTCTTTCTGCGCTCATAGTTTTTCCACATCCTGGTGGGCCATAAAAGCAGCACTTTTCTTTTTGGGAACAAGGTTGTATCTTTTTAGCCTCTCACGTGCTGCGTATTCCTGTTCAATAGATAACAGTCGTTCTTCCACGCCTTCCGGTAAAACCATATGGTGCTTCAACTGCTCGCGAGGAATATAAGAAACCAACTGTGAATTATTCCGTTTGCTTTTAGGCAATGAAGCCAATCCTGTTTCATTTCGGCGGCTATCAAATAAAGTATATTTAGGTTTTTCTGTAATCGTTAGCTTTTCTAATGAATCCGCCAGTACATTATGACCAAGTTTTCGTTCCTCTTGAATAATTGTAATGGCAATTTTTTTTAAAGAAACTATATCTTCTGTATATATAGCTTTAAAAGTCGTTTATATAATTCTGCTTTCATAAAAATCTCCCTCATTTCATATTTGCGTCAAGAGTCGGTTCATGGCCTATTCACTCTATACTTTTTGTTGTCGGGAGGAAGTTTTTTCAATAGGTTCTATATATGTTCCAGTAGTATGCACATAATTGAGAAACAGAGTACCTAATAATAACCGATCACTACGAGATATTCTGTTCCATTCATAGCCTTTAAACAAATCTCGCACAAGAAAAATTTCGTTATGATTCAAATGCTTTGTTTCATCTATAGCTCGGGTCAAAAGATCGTTTGCTGTTGCCATCACAGCCCCTCCTTTGTTGTAAACAATATGATAAACAATGTTGTTAATATCATAACATGATTATTTATGGAGGACAATATTTTTTCAGTATTATTTTTGAAGAAATTATTACAGTTCTTCTCTTTTTTTCGGGTCAACATGGCGCTGTTGACAAAGTCTCGCACCAACTCTCGCGGTATGCTATAATGAGGAAAACGGCCTGAGGTGATGGGATGCAGCTGGCGATGCACATGGTAACGATCGAGGATCTGATGCCCCGGGAGCACTTCCTCCGAAAGTTGGAAGCAGCGCTGGATCTGTCCTTCGTATACGAGGAAACAGCCCCGCTTTACAGCAAAAAATACGGCTGCCCGGCCATCGACCCGGTGGTCATCGTGAAGTATCTGCTGGTGGGTTTCCTGTACGGCATCCCGTCGGAGCGGCAGATCGAACAGCGCATCCAGACGGATATTGCCTTACGCTGGTATCTTGGTCTCGACCTCTTCGACCGCGTGCCGGATCACAGCACGATCTCGCAGCTGCGCCGCCGGAAACCGTCCTTCCGCAAGGTGTTCCGGCGGTTGTTCAAAGAGGTTGTTCGCCAGTATATTGAAAAAGGTCTTGTCAGCGGGCGTGTGATCGGTCGGATTCGACCCATGTCCAGAGCCAATGCCTCCCGTGCGTCGGAAGAGCTGGTGGAAGTCGTTGAGGAAGCCGGCGTTTACTGGGAAAAACTAGACGCCTATGAGGAGGAGGGATTGGAACAGTTGGCGGCACAGACCGGCAAACGGCGGAAAAAGCGGACAAAGCAGATCAAGCGGGACAACCGCCGCACCCACAAGCGCGTCAGCCGCACAGACCCGGAGTCGGGTCATCTGAAGCGCCCGGGGAAACCGGAGGGGCCTCATTACCTCTCCCATCAGGCGGTGGACAGCGACTACGGCATCATCGTAGGCCAGACCGTGACTGCCGGAGATGTGAACGATTCCGTGCCGTTTTTGGCCTGATTGAGCATATTCACGAAAATGTTGTACCAATTCAGGCTGCCACGGCGGATGCCGCCTACGATTTTCCGCTGGCCCATCGGGCGCTGGGTGAACTGGGGATCGGCTTTTTCGTGCGGCCGCAAAAGACCGCCGCGCGGGTGTCTGTCCAGTTTACGCGGGACGATTTTTGCCGCGACGAGAACCGTGATGTATACCTCTGTCCCAGAGAAAAAGAGCTCCGTTTAAGGCGGCTGGCCCGCAGCGCCAGCGGCCTGTTTTGGGAGTATCAGGCGGATAAGCGGGACTGCGCGCTCTGCTCGCTGCGGGGCAAATGTCTGCGCGAGAGCGACAAACGCGGTGCAAGAAAGTGTCTGTCAGCTACTTTGCGGCAGACCGACAGCGCAACCTGGAACGCCGTTCCAGCCCGGAATACCGGGAGGCGCTGAAACTGCGGCAGGTCTGGTGCGAGGGCTCGTTTTCCGCAGAGGGCGTCTTTTTTTGTTGGTAGGGCGGAGCGGAGCGAGACTTTGTCAACAGCGCCAACATGGCCCGAAGTGGTAAAAAAGAGCAGGGCGGCAAGCCCCACGCAACGGAAGCCTGCCGCCCTCGTCTTATTTTTGCCACCAGCTCGGAAAGCTCCCACAGCACCTTTGCCACCTCGCCCCACAGCTTTTCATAGTCCCGCTTCAATCCGTCGATTTCCTCCGGGTACACGCCGTAGGTATGTGCGTGTATGGCAACCTGATTGAGATTGTTGGAACAGCGCCGTTGCAGAGAGATCAACTCTTTTACAGGTGCAAGGTCGATGTGCAGGATATATCCACTCAGAGCCATTTTCCGTACATAAGCCCCGGCGTTGGAAATACCCGCTTCGGCCATCCGCTCATGGATGGCCGCCAGCTCGTCCGGCGTCACCATGACGTGCAGATGGACATTCCGCTTGCGGTTCTCCATCAGCGTTCCAGCTCTCGGCCCTTTCTGCGCTCTTTGGGCTCCTTCACTTTGTCCAGCGGCTTTGCGTCCAGCTCCGGGGGCGCAGGCTGGATGGGCGTGTTATTGGGTACGCCGTCGATCATGTTGCAGTTCTGCTCCGTGGAGAGCTCGGCGGTTTTCAAATATCCGAACAGCAAGTGAATTCTCCGACTGGATTATGGATGCCACAGAGGCGGAACTTCCTTACATAATTCGGCTATTGAACAAATTGCAGAGTGTAAAGCGCCAGCGGTCATTAAATGCAGAAGAGTGAAAACTCTTATACAATCTCATCATTGATCCAACGTCCCCTAATGACATTCTTACTGCTGCATATCTCCTTCTTGGCGAGCAGTCCCTCGCCAAAGATCATTTTGAGAACTTTGACAATTTCAGACAGCCTTACAATATGTTAGGCACTTCACACAAAAAGAACTGCCCCCTTATAAAACAGTATTGAAATAAAATTGGGAGTGTTTTTGCTATTGAACGCAAAATCGCCGTATGTTAAACTAAGTATGCTCAAAACTATAAACAAACCAAAAAGCAGCCGCAGGAGGACGCCATTTTTGATGTGCGTCTTTTTTTCTGCCCTTATGCGGTCAATGAAACAGCATCCGGCTTTCGCTGGGTGCTGTTTCCTGCTTTTGGGCAACACAAGGAGGTAATGCTTTTGAAGCACAAGTGTCCGTCTCCCCGTATTGGGAAAAAGCCACGTGGCAATATCGGCCGTTGGCTGTATGCGGCGTTTCTGACCGCCACGCTATCCGCGTCTCTCTGTCAGCCGGCTTCTGCCGCAACCGTGTGGGAGAAGGCCAATGAGATCATGCGGGATGTCTATACGCAGATCCTCGGCATCTCCACGATTGCAGCCATCGTTACGGCCGCAGTCGCACTGCTGATGATGAATTTCTCCCGCAGCGGCCGAACCGTCGATGAAAGCCGGGCATGGCTCAAGCGAATCATTATCACTTGGGCCGTGCTGAATGGTCTTGGCTTCATTATGAGCTATGTTACGCCCTTCTTCAGTGGCGGGCAGTGGACAGCCTCGTAAATCATGGGCATTTTAGATGGCATTGTAGAGTGGATCGCGGAGCAGATCATGTACGGCCTGGATATGATCAACCCCTCTGTTTTGGGGGCATTGGGCTGTGACATGAACACATTTCTGCGATATTTTCCCGCAGCGGAAACCATGTATAGCCTTCTGGTGGCACTTGCCATCGGGCTGATCCTGTTGGGCTGGGTCTGGAATCTGTTCAAGAACTACGGACTGGGCCTGGGCGTGGACGCAGAGGATCCGGTCAAGCTGACTGCCAAGGCGATTCTGTTCATTGTGCTTGCGTACTATGCAGATGAAATCGTAAACATTGCGCTGACGATAGGCGGAACGCCTTATGCGTGGATACTTGTCCTCAGAGCTTCCTTCTTTGGACTTTGCCAGCTTCAACTCTGTTCTGCTGACCATCATTGGCGTCTGTGCCAACGGCGGCGTTGCGCTGATCGTTCTGATTCTGACACTGATTCTTGCGTGGAACTACATTAAGCTGCTGTTTGAAGCGGCAGAACGATATGTGCTGCTGGGCGTCCTGGTCTATACCGCACCGGTAGCCTTTGCCATGGGCGCATCGCAATCCACCGCAAATATTTTTAAGAGCTGGTGCCGGATGTTCGGCGGGCAGATATTCCTGCTGCTGATGAACGCATGGTGTCTGCGGCTGTTTATTACGATGGTCGGCACATTCATCTCAAATCCGCTTTCCATGTAGGAGGTCATTACCACGAAGAAATATCATAGAATCATTCCGCTGCTGGGCACCGTTCTTTTGCTTGCGCTCACCTTGGCGGTACCTGCGTTTGCTCTGGAAGAAAGCGATGTCGAAGCAGCGGTCAGCAGCTCCAGCCGCGAGGCCGTGGCCGGAAATGTGCTGGTCTGGTTTCTCTGCGCAGTCGGCTTTCTCAAGGTTTCGCAGAAAATCGACAGCTTCATGGCAAGCATCGGCGTCAACGTGGGGCATACCGGCGGTTCCATGCTGGGTGAGGCGATGGTGGCATTCAAGGGTGTCTCCCTCGCTGCCGGCATGGCTGGAAAAGTTGTCGGGAACTTTGCCGACAGAGCCTCCAGCCGTGCCGGCGCCGCCGCATCCGGATCTTCCGGCTTTCTGCAAGGTGGTCTGGCTGGCGTTGTCAGTCGGAAAAACACCAATGACGCCGTAAGAACTGCGACGCAAACGACACAGAAAGCGTCCTCCTCCACCATGTCCGCCGCGCATCAGGCCACGGAGCGTACTGTAAATGCCGAGCGGCAGGCGTCAAGCGTTGTTCATCAGGCAAAGCAGACGCGCAGCGAAAGCGCTTCTCAAAAAGTCGCAGATGGGCGTGACCCATCAGCAAGTCGCTTCCAGTACCCGAACCGCCTCGGTTTCCTCACTCCGCAGGAGTCACAGCATTCCGTTGGCCTCGGCGGACGTATTTTTTACCAACTCCATGCTGGAGGGCGGGCGTTTTGCCAACGATGTGATAGGTATGGTCGCAGCCGGAGACCTGCACTCCACCGGCTCCATCACCGGAGAGTTTGCGTCACAGGCGTTGTCCTCCTACATGGGCATTACCGCTCAGGGGACGCCGCACCGCAAATATCCTATTCCGACGTTGAGATCGGCGGCGGGCGCATCACCGGCACAGAGTATTCTCCGGAGCATCCGGAGGGCATTTCCTTTTGGAATGTACCATACCGGGCAATATGCCGCGCCGGACGGTGAACACCAGAAGGTCTTCTCTGCCGATGGCGCCCAATGGTACAAGCAGTATGCTGTTGACACTGTAATCAAGAAGCCATTTACCGCACTGGACGGTGAAATCGACTATCATAAGGAGATCGTCAAGAAGATGCCCGATCCGCCGAAGCGGAAAGACCGGATGTAAGGGAGGCTGTCTATGAAACCGGAAGAATTTGAGGTGTATGTGATTCCTCCCAACTTTATGGAGGGCGGCACACTCTTCGGTGGGCTTTTGAAAACCCGCAATACGATTGAGGCGGTCATCCTTGGCCTCGCGGTTGGCGTACCGGTTCTGCACCTTCCGTTTTCCCTCACCGTCCGCGTTGTGATTTTATGCCTGACAGCTCTTCCGCTGGTGCTTCTCGCTTTGATTGGCGTATCCGGCATGAGCCTGTCCGCTTTTATCCGCCTGTTCTTTTGCTTTCTGCACAACCGCAGAATCCTTTCACGCGATGGGACACAGGGCGGCAAAAATGGAAAAACGCTGCTGCCCAGCTGGGCGCAGCAGCGGAAAAGCAACTGCGAAGCAGAAGATCCTCCGCTCCCCAAAAGCCGCAGCCGATTTTCTGTTGATCTGAAGCAGCGCAGCGTGACGCAGTTCAAGACCTTCTTGCAGGAGGAAGAAGCCGTTCAGCCGCTCAACGCCCTGGCGGACTATATCCCTATCGAGAAGATTGAGCACGGCGTCATTTATACAAGAAATCACCGCTATGTCAAGGTTGTAGAGGTGGTTCCCGTCAACTTCCTGCTGCGCAGCGCGAGAGAGCAGCGCAGCATCATTTACTCCTTCATTTCCTATCTGAAAATTGCCCCGGTCAAGGTGCAATTCAAGGCATTGACAAAGCGTGCGGACATTAACCGGCATCTGGATACCGTCCGCAAGGAGCTGGAGCATGAGCAGGATCCGCGCTGCCGTGTCCTGCAGGAAGACTACCTGAAGCTCATTCGGCAGCTTGGCTCCCGTGAGGCAATCACAAGGCGCTTTTTTCTCATTTTCGAGTATGAGCCGCTGCCGGGCACCAAACGCGGCCATGAGGAAGAGGATGCAATCGCTTCTCTGCAAACAGCCGCACGCACGGCGGCAAATTATCTGCGGCAATGCGGCAACGAGGTCATTTCCCCTGAGAACGAGGACGATGCCACGGCAGAGATCCTTTATAACATTCTTTGTCGCAGGGCCAGCAGTGAGCCGTTCTACCAGCGGGTGAAGTCCGTTCTGGCAGACTACATGGCCTCCGGACGGGACATCAACGCAATTCCCGTCAATGAATTCTATGCCCCTGACAGCATCGACCTTACCCATGGAAACTACCTCTGTGTAGATGGGCTGTATTATGCCTATCTTCTTGTCCCATCAGATGGTTATAAAGCGCGCGTTCCCGCCGGTTGGCTCAGCCTTTTGGTCAACGCCGGCGACGGGATCGATCTGGACGTCTTTCTCGTGCGGCAGCCAAAGGACCGCATGGTCAGAAAGCTGGGGCAGCAGCTCCGTATCAACCGCAGCAAAATCAAGGAAACCAGCGACACCAACACGGATTTTGACGACCTCGACGGTGCGATCCGCAGCGGCTATTTTCTAAAAGACGGCCTTTCCAACAATGAGGATTTTTATTATCTGAACCTGCTTATCACCGTCACAGCCAGCAGCGTGGACGACCTTGAATGGAAGGTCGCGGAAATGAAAAAAACTCCTGCTTTCGCAGGACATGGATGTACAGACCTGTTCCTTTTTTGTCAGGAGCAGGCTTTTTTATCCTCTCTTCCTCTGGTTTCTCTGGAGCGCCAGCTCTATGAGCGGTCTAAGCGGAATGTCCTGACAACGGGAGCCGCCAGCTGTTATCCCTTCACCAGCTATGAGATGTGCGATGACAACGGTATTCTTCTCGGCGTCAATAAACACAACAATTCTCTCATCATCGTGGACATCTTCGATTCCCGCGTCTACAAGAACGCAAATATCGCCATTCTCGGAACCAGCGGAGCCGGAAAAACCTTTTACACTTCAGCTGATGGCTCTGCGTATGCGCCGCAAGGGAATTCAGGTCTTTATCATCGCGCCGCTCAAAGGGCATGAGTTTCACCGGGCCTGTTCCAATATCGGCGGTCAGTTCATTTCCATATCCCCGGCATCCCAGAACTGCATCAATATCATGGAGATCCGCAAAGCAGATAAGTCTGTGGACGATCTGCTGGATGGACCCGGCGCGGAAAAATCTCTGCTGGCGGCCAAAATTCAGCGGCTGCACACATTTTTTCAGTCTCTTAATTCCGGATATGTCCCACGAGGAGCGGCAGCTTCTGGATGATGCCATGATCTGTACCTATGGGACAAAGGGCATCACACATGACAATGCTTCTCTGGAACAGCCGGAACATCCCGGGCGCTATAAAGAAATGCCGATCCTGGGCCACCTGTATGAAATTCTCGCCGCCTCTCCGGAAACAAAGCGCCTTGCCAACATCCTGAACCGGCTGGTCAACGGCTCTGCCCGCTCCTTCAATCAGCAAACCAATGTGGCGCTGGACAACAAGTACATCGTCCTTGATATTTCTGAGCTGACCGGTGATCTGCTGACGGTGGGGATGTTTGTTGCTCTCGACTTTGTATGGGACAAGGCCAAAGAGAACCGCACGGCGGAAAAAGCCATCTTCGTGGACGAGTGCTGGCAGCTCATCGGCGCCAGCAGCAACCGGCAGGCCGCCGAATCCGTTCTGGAGCTTGCCAAGACGATCCGCGGCTATGGCGGCAGCCTTGTCTGCGCCACACAGGACCTCAATGACTTTTTTGCGCTGGACGACGGTAAATATGGCAAGGGCATCATCAACAACAGCAAAACGAAGATCCTGCTGAATCTGGAGGAGGAAGAAGCCCAGCGTGTCCAAGGTGTCCTGCACCTTTCTGAAGCCGAGCTGATGGAAATTACGCACTTTTGAACGCGGCAGCGCTCTCATCAGCACAAACAACAATAATATTGCCGTGGAGATCAAATGCAGTCAAATGGAAAAGGAATTGATCACTACGGATCGCCGGGAGCTGGCCGAGCTTGCTCAGCGTGCTGCGCCAAAGCAGCATCCATGCTAATCCGTACACAATACGCATTTAAGACGTATAACGCTCCACAACCAACAGCAATACGGCGATTATACGGCTTCAATACGCATAACGAGGAGATGTTTCAATGAAAACGAGAGGATTACACATCCATTCTGGCTGAGAGATTGGTGCAGTTAAAATAACGCTCTCTATGCGAACACGACCGATATTCAGCTATCCCGACAACTACGAGGTGCGCGTCTACGGACGCGGCGCGCTGCGAGCCGAGCGGATCACCTGTCGGCGCCATCGATTTACGCGACTACCAGCATCAAAAAAGAGGACTATCTGCGCTGCCGGGAAACATGCAGGGCATCGAGATCCACATGGCGGTATTCTGGAGATCAAGCTGCCTTGCCTTTTGCCAAAGCGCCAGGCAGCGCCAGAGTCTGGAGTTTTCTGTTGGACCGTTCACCACCGCGCTCTCACGATTATGCCGCTCACCACACAATGCCGCAGTTCCGGCATTGTGGCGGTCCCCCCTTATCTATGCGCAGGAGCTGCCGGAGCGCCGCATCCGTATTATGACAATCTGGAGCTAAAGCAGTTTCACCGTGTCGCGGCCTCTTTTTATGCGCGACCGGTGACAGCGGGCTGCTGGCGGTGCCTACACCACAACACCACGGGCTGGGGGATGAGGATTGCACAAAGGCTCTTTCTCATGGACTGCACGATTCCCTGCCTGGCTTGCAGAGCGCCAGAACAGCGCTGAAAACCATATCAGTTTTAGCGGTTTTCAGGCCGACTTTTTCCCGAGGTGTGAAAAGCTGGCCGCGCACATGCTAAAATCCTGCCCAGTTTTTCAAGTCATGCAGCTCCAAAAATTACCCAAGCTATAAAGCCCTACAGGCTCAAAGGAGACAGTGCCTCGTACTCGGCCCCCGCCGACTACCACGGCGCAAAACACGCTCTCGTATCTGCTTTTGACATTGACCGCTCTCTGCGGTGAATACCCCATCCGTCAAATCAGCCACCTGCCGGGTGGTTCCGCATACCTCGAAAGTATCGTTACCGCTCTCCGGCGAGATGGGCTGCTTCGTACCTTCTCCAAAGACGGCCTGCGCGGACTTCGGCTCACCTCGTCAGCCAAACGGCTGCTGTTGGCTGATGCTCCTGAATGGTTTTCAGCCTACCTGACCGGCAGTTCTGAGCCAAACAAGCTCAGTTCACGCGCAACCGGCATCCTGCTGACGGATGACGGTGTTTTTTGACCTATAACACAGCCAAAGCGCAGATGAAATGGGAATATAAAGCCGAGCTGCGCTTCAAGGCTCTGCTGCAAACCGGATGGGTCATGCCGGATGCGGAGATTTCGGGATCGTGTTCGGCTCCACCATGGAACAACTTTCTATCCTGACGCAGCCGGACGCGCACAGCTATTTCCTGCTGGATGGCAGCTTTCCGCATTTCTACTATCTGACCAATGACCGTTATGGCGAAGCGATCCTTCGCCTCTTATGCGACACGCAGCAGCGCAGGACGCTCGATGCGATCCTTGCAGACGGCCTCTATGAGCGGATACCAAATTGGCTCGTGGAGAATGACGCCATTGACAGCGAGGGGAATCCTGTTCTATTCGCCTACACCTGTGATTTTCCTCGCATCCGGCGTTTCGATACCGCGCTGGAGCTGCACGGAATGACAGGGGACATTGATCTGCTTCGATTACCAGGAAGAAGCCTTGCGGGAGATCTGTGGGCAGTGTGTGATGCTGCAAAGCATTGATTTTCAACAGTTTGAAAGGAGCGTGCTCTATTCCTAAAAAGAAGCTGATTCAGCTTTTCATTATCATTCAACCGCTGCGCTGGCGCTGCTCTACGGGGAGCGGCTACCTCTCGCAGCTTTTTTCCAATTACCATGCATGGCAGGAGGCCGGCGCCGTGTTTGGGACGTCTCCGCATTCCCGGACGCCGGATTCGTTCCCTGCCTTGCGGCAGCCTTCCACTTTCCGTATGGGCTGTATGGTCTCGGCCTCTGCATCGGTGCGCTGGCGCTGCTGATCCTCATGGTCATGCGGATGGGCTACAGTGAAGGGCGGCGAATACGACCGGCAGCGCAATCTGGTCTATTCCAACAAGGGAACCTACGGCACCGCAGGCTTTATGTCCCGTAAGGAGCTGACCGAGGTGCTTGACCTTGTCCCGGATATTCGCAAGCATTCCGGCACGATTCTCGGAGAGCTGGATCATCAGGTCATTTGTATTCCCCAAAGACTCGTTTTAACGGGAATCTTGCCGTTTACGGCGCCAGCGGCTCCAAAAGACAAGAGCCTTTTGCGTCAACATGATTCTCCAATGCGCAGCGCGAAAATCAAGTCTTGTGATCTGCGACCCCAAATCCGAATTTATGAAAAAGACCAGCGAATATCTGCGGGATCAGGGCTACACCGTCCGTGTGTTCAATCTGGTCACACCGTCAGCCTCCGATTCATGGAATTGTCTTGCGGAGGTCGGCGGTCAGGAATTGATGGCCCAGCTTTTTTTGTGACGTCATCATCAAGAATACCGGCGGCGAGGAACGCGACCACTTCTGGGACAGCGCCGAAATGAATCTGCTCAAGGCGCTGGTCCTCTATGTTTCCAT
>VOFC01003107.1_pt1 | contig 16001 bp, 16 predicted proteins | sample 5384161 | NCBI WGS metagenome assembly VOFC01 (sample SAMN12384722, study PRJNA508395) | human gut metagenome | isolation source: healthy gut B | host: Homo sapiens | reverse complement strand
GCCGCCGTATCATCCTCAACCATATGCTGTTGAAGAACGTTTGGCGAAATAGACAAACAGAAAGCCACTCAGCGTAAGAACCGCGGGCGCATGATCCGTGTCGCATTGGTCGGCTATACAAATGTTGGAAAATCGACCATCATGAACTTGCTGTCAAAGAGCGAAGTGTTTGCCAAAAACTGTTCGCTACACTCGACCACAACAGTACGCAAAGTGATTGTCACGACAATCTGCCTTTCTTCTGTCGGACACGGTCGGATTTATCCGTAAGTTGCCCACCGAACTGGTCGAATCATTTAAATCGACTTTGGATGAGGTGCGTGAAGCGGACTTGTTGGTGCATGTCGTCGATATTTCTCATCCGACGTTTGAAGAACAGATCGAGGTGGTGAACAAAACACTTGCCGAACATTGGCGGTGGTGGCAAACCCATGATACTTGTATTCAATAAAATAGACGCTTACCCTATGTGGAGAAAGCGCCGGATGACCTTACCCCCCGAACGAAGTAAAACTTAACACTCGAAGAACTGATGAAGACGTGGATGGCAAAGATGGAAGACACCTGCCTCTTTATTTCCGCCCGCGAACAATCAATATAGACGAACTGAAAGATAGTTTATCAGCGAGTGAAAAATTGCATGTTCAAAATACCCCTAACGATTTTCTTTATCAGACTTACGAAGAGGAAGAATAATAATCAATGTGCGCTTTGCTGATTGGGGAAGCGGCACATATACTTATATTTATTATATGAAAGATTATCGTAGACTAACTGAAGATAAGTGCTTCAGTTAAAGAGCCAGTCGTGTCTGGCTGATGATTGGGGGAAATGTATCCAGTTGCAGAGGGTTTAATTGTGAAAGTACGTTCATCACACCCGTTTTTCGGGAGAAGTGAAACTGGGTGCTTATTTGATGCTGAATTTTACATTGCCGAGGCATCAGAAAACATTCGGACTGCGTCATGTAACTCTGCACAATGTGGTAGTAGGGGATAACTGCTGCATTGAAAACATTCAAAACTACATTGCTAATTATGAAATCGGAAATGATACCTTCATTGAAAATGTGGATATCATTCTGGTGAACGGAGGACTTACTACTTTCGGTAATGGGGTAGAGGCGACAGTTCTTAATGAAACAGGAGGGCGTGAAGTACTCATTAACGACAAGTTGTCAGGCGCATCAGGCCTACATTTGGCGTTGTACCGTCATCGTCCTGAACTAATCAATGCGCATGAAAGCGATTACGGATTACTATTCCACAGCAAGCATGCTTCATGCGGCAGTATTGGTGATCATGTGATGATTCTGAACACAGTTCAATCAAGAATGTACGGATCGGTGATTGTGCCATGTCTGCGGAACCTGTCGGCTGACCAATGGCAGTATCAATAGTAATGTGACGGCACCTGTGCATATCGGTCATGGAAGATATGTGATGATTTTATTATTTCTTCCGGTTCCGAATGCGGACGAACGATGTTGACCCGTTGTTTGTCGGTCAGTCTTGCAAACTGGGACATAACTATTCAGCCTCCGATTCCTTGTTTTCAGTAACTGCCAGGGAGAGAACGGGGAGGCATGCGCCATCTTTCGCGGGACCTTTCACGGTGACTCACCACAAATCGACTTTTGTTGATTGCCGGAATGTTCTCATTCATGAATGCAGAGTTCGGATCTAATCAGAGTAACATATGTATAAGTTGGGACCGATTCATCGGGGACCATGGAAAGAGGGCAAAAACGACTTCTGATTCTCGCTATATCTTATGGCCGGCACGTGTCGGACTTTTTCTTTTGGTAATGGGACCAAAACCATGCCGACACTTCCAATCTTCCGCTTTCTCCTATTTGATAGAACAACGGAATACCACCCCATACTGAGTTCCCAGGTGAATCTGAGAAGTGTCCGGGGACAATCCGTGACGCTTAGAAATGAAAGCTGACAGGCAGGAAAAGGTCGGAGCAAAGCGATTATATCCAATTATAACCTTTTTGAGGTCCATATACCATTCAAAAAGATGTTCAAGGGACGTTCTATTTTGAAGGGGTAAAGGAAATGTAGCATTGACTTTCTTGCGTAATGCGGAAGTTTCAGCTAAAGGCAAATTACCTCTTTGTCAAGATACGGGTACTGCTATTATCCATGGTGAGAAAGGTCAGCAGGTATGGACCGGCTATTGTGATGAAGAAGCCCTTTCCTTGGGAGTTTATAAGACTTATACGGAAGAAAATCTTCGTTATTCTCAGAATGCTCCTTTGACTATGTACGATGAGGTGAACACCAAATGTAACCTGCCTGCACAAATTGATTTGGAAGCTACTGAAGGTATGGAATACAAGTTCCTTTGTGTGACTAAAGGTGGTGGTTCGGCGAACAAGACCTATTTATATCAGGAAACGAAAGCTGTATTGAATCCGGCTACATTGGTTCCTTTCCTTGTTGAAAAAATGAAGACTTTGGGTACGGCTGCTTGTCCTCCTTATCATATTGCATTTGTAATCGGTGGTACATCGGCAGAGAAGAACTTGCTGACTGTTAAGCTAGCTTCTACTCACTATTATGACGAGTTGCCTACTACCGGTAATGAATACGGGCGTGCTTTCCGCGATGTGGAACTGGAAAAACAAGTATTGGAAGAAGCTTATAAGATTGGCTTGGGTGCACAGTTCGGCGGTAAGTATATGGCTCACGATGTCCGCATCATCCGCTTGCCTCGTCACGGTGCTTCTTGTCCTATCGGTCTGGGCGTTTCCTGTTCTGCTGACCGTAATATAAAATGTAAGATCAATAAAGATGGTATCTGGATTGAAAAGATGGATGATAAACCGGGTGAGCTGATTCCGGCAGAACTCCGTGAAGCCGGTGAAGGCGATGTGGTTAAGATTGATTTGAACCAACCGATGGCGGATATCCTGAAAGAATTGACCAAGTATCCGGTAGCTACCCGTCTGTCATTGAACGGAACCATTATTGTAGGTCGCGATATCGCTCATGCTAAATTGAAAGAGCGTTTGGATCGTGGCGAAGATTTGCCGCAGTATATCAAAGATCATCCTATCTATTATGCCGGTCCGGCAAAGACTCCGGAAGGTATGGCTTGTGGTTCTATGGGCCCCACTACAGCAGGACGTATGGACCCGTATGTGGATTTGTTCCAGTCACATGGTGGTAGCATGATAATGTTGGCAAAAGGTAATCGTAGCCAGCAGGTAACGGATGCTTGTAAGAAGTATGGCGGTTTCTATCTGGGCTCTATTGGTGGTCCGGCTGCTATCCTCTGCATCCAACAAGCTCTTTTTGTGCTTCACGTACTTCAAAACCGGAAAGGTCTCCCTGTATATAGCGATCCATGGCAATATCGTGATTATCTTTGGCAGTTACGAGGTTCTGACGTTCCAGATTCAGTAATTGAAGGTTGTTGCGATAGGCTTGCCATAAATTACTAAGGTCGGAGCGAAGGGCCAAGCTCCAATTCTGACGTTCCAGACGGCGGTTCTTGAAGGCAAGGGTTGCTTCCGCTTTTCACGGCGGCGGTTGCCGTCGAATATATTAAATCCGACAGTTACTCCGGCATTGAAGCCCAAGTCGCCCTTCGGCTGTTCGCATTAATATCATACTTATTAAAGGTATATCCATATCCCGTATTCAGTTTAAGGTACGGATAGTTACGTGAATTTATTTTTTTATAGTCCAGTTGCGCAAGTACCGTATTCTGATCGGCTTTTAGCAGAGAAGCATTAATGCTGCAATGTCGAATTCCATAAATCTTCAAACTTTCAAATCCCTGTGTACGTCAATGGTAGAATCTTTGATGACGATAATCTGATTTACATTATTGTTGGCCATCAATTCATTAAGTTGGATGCGTGAGGAGTGCAGCAATTCCTGTTGCTTGATGTATTGGGCACTGTCCGCATTGAAGTCCACCTTTGCTTGTGCTGATAGTCCAAACCTGAGAATTTACCAACCAGGTGGCTCGCTTCTGCAATACGCAGGCGTTCTTTGGAGAGAGACATTGCATAGCGGAAGTTGGCCAGACGTATCTTCTGCTGAATATAGTTATAATATTCCGAAGTCAGGTCCGCAATGAAAGTCCTCAATGGCGATACGAGTATTGGTTTCGCCTTGGCGTTCCAATTCTTTCAGTTGTTTATAGGTCGTACTGATATTGAATCCGTCAAAGATGGTCCAGTTGAGGTTGAGGCCTACATTAACTGTCTGGTCGTAGACTCCGTTATTTCTTTGTAATCTCTCCGGTGGCACGGGCTTTCGTCTCGATGTTGTCCAGATTTCCGGTGTATCCCGCAGAAAAGTCCAAAGTAGGCAGATAACCGGCATTTCCGAGTGTCGCGTTATTCTTGCTGATCTGCTCTTCATTATGTACGATGCGTAGAGAATAATTGTTTTGTAGCCCCTCTTCCAGGCAGTCTTTCAGGGTACGTATCTGTTGTGCCTTAGCAAAAAGACTGATAAGAAGGCACATGCAATGGTTATATAGGCGATGCGTTTCATGCAAATTCCTTTCTGTTTCATTCTTGTAATTTTTTGATTCGGTTAGTCGAAATGTAACTGTAAATAGCCGGTACAATGTACATCGTAAGCAGAGTGGAAACAACCATACCACCTACCACTGCCGTACCCATGGCGATACGCTGGTTACAACCTTCTCCGGTGGCAAATGCCAGCGGGATAAGTCCCAAAACCGTAGAGGCGCTTGTCATCAGAATCGGGCGGAGACGTTGTAGTGCAGCATCTTTGATGGCGCTCATCTTATCTTCTCCGGCTTCCTGTTTCTGGTTGGCAAACTCTACAATTAGGATACCGTTCTTCGCCACCAGACCGATCAGCATGATAATACCGATCTGACTGAAAATATTCATCGTAATATCTCCGAAATACATGAAGACCAAAGCTCCGGCAATAGCCAGTGGCACTGTCAACATGATAATCAATGCGATCTTTGAAACTTTCAAACTGGGCTGCCAGAATCAGGTAAATCAGAAGAATGGCCAGGATAAAGGCGAACATCAGACTGGAAGAACTTTCACGATATTCTTTCGAGTCTCCCGACAGGGCGGTGCGGAAAGTATCGTCCAGTGTTTCCTTGGCAATCTTATCCATCTCGTCCAAACCTTGCCCGATTGTTTTTCCATCTGCCAATCCTGCAGAAATCGTAGCTGACACAAAACGGTTATACCGGTATAACTTGGGAGGAGCAATACCGCTTTCCAACTCAATCAAGTTATCCAACTGAATCATATCCCCACTATTGCTACGAACGTAAATTGCTTTCAAGTCGGCCGGCTTGTTTCGTTGCTGGCGGTTGATTTCACCAAGAATCTCATATTGCTTACCGTTCATATAGAAATATCCCATACGCTGACCGCTCAATCCATATTGCAGCGTTTGAGCAATATTTTTGGTACTAACTCCCATAATACTGGACTTGTCACGGTTGATCTGGATACGGGCTTCCGGCTTACTGAACTTCAAGTCTACGTCTGCCATCTGAAAGACCGGATTCTCATATACTTTGGCCATAAACTTAGGCAGCACTTCTTCCAACTTTTCCAAATTGGTAGCCTGAAAGTACATATTGAACAGGCATACTTCCACGACGTCCACCAAAAGAAGACTGTTGTTGCACGAATGAACGTGCCATTGTCTTCTTCTGCTCCGCTTTCGAAATCTTTTCGGCAACTTCCATTTGTGTGTAGTTACGGTCTTTCATGTCTTGCAATGTGATACGCACGTTTCCGCTACCACTAGATACACGGGCAGTCACTGATTCCGCATCAGGAAGAATGGAGTCTACCAGCTGGTTGATATCTTCCGTATAATCCCGGATATATTCGTAAGTGACACCTTCTGCACCTCGTGTATTGATACTGATTTGCGAACGGTCTTCAAGAGGAGCCATTTCCGCAGGAACTGCATTCCATAGAATACCAATCAGGCAAATCGTGATGAAAGTAAATGGGAGAGCGATCCAGCGTTTGCCGAGGAAAGCGGCAAGTGACCGACTGTATAGCCGGTTCATTCCTTCAAAGAATGGTTCTGTTTTGGCATAGAACCAACTCTGCTTTTCCCGTTTTATGAGCAATTTCGTTGCCAGCATCGGTGTGAAAGTCAGTGCCGCAAATGAGGAAATAATAACCGAACCCGAAATTACGATACTGAACTCTCGGAATAACCGCCCCGTCATACCGTCCATGAAGACAATCGGGAAGAATACGGCAACTAGTGTGATGGTCGTTGAAATAACGGCAAAGAAAATTTCTTTGGCTCCTTCTATGCCTGCTTCTTTCGGAGCCATTCCTTTCTCAATACGGATGTATATATTTTCCGTCATAACGATGGCATCATCTACCACCAGTCCCACCGATAGTACGATGGCTAGCATGGAAAGCACATTAATAGAGAATCCCGCCAGATACATAACGAAGAATGCTCCGATAAGGGAGACAGGAATTACGATACAAGGCACCAATGTAACGCGCCAGTCACGCAGGAAGAGGAAGATAATGATAATTACGAGTACAAAAGCCTCATACACCGTTGACTTTACCTCATTGATAGACGCACGAATAAACTTGGTGTTATCAAACCCATAATTATAGTGCACGTCTTCCGGCAAGTCCTTTTTCATTTGTTCCATACGCTGGTATACAGCGTCGGCGATTTCAATATGGTTTGCACCCGGCTGTGGAATAACAACGACACCTACCATCGGAACACCGTTCATTTTCATATAACTCTTGATGTCGGCAGGTCCCAGTTCGGCACGTCCGATATCACTGAAACGGACAATTCGGTTGTTCTCTTCCTTGATAATCAAATCATTGAATTCATCTGCCGTATGCATCAATCCTAGTGTACGGATCGTCAACTCGGTGGTATTTCCTTCGATACTACCGGAAGGAAGTTCTACGTTTTCATTGTCAACGGCGTTTTTAACATCGATAGGAGTAATTCCGTAGCCTGCCATTTTAACAGGGTCGAGCCAGAGACGCATGGAGTAACGTTTCTCCCCCAGATAGACACACTACTTACATCGGAAATGGTCTGTAACTGTTCTTTTACAGTCAAGTCCGCTATTTCACTTAATTCCAACAGCGAACGTTTATCACTTTGAAGAGCAACCATCAGGATCGGTGTAGCATCCGCATCCGCTTTTGAGACAGTCGGAGGGTCACAGTCGCGAGGCAGATAACGTTGGGCACGTGAAACCTTGTCACGCACGTCGTTGGCTGCTGTTTCCAAATCGACGGACAACTCAAATTCCACTGTGATACGGCATTGCCCTTGTTGACTCACACTGGACAAAGAACGGATTCCCGGAATACCGTTGATGTTTTGTTCCAAAGGCTCGGTTATCTGATTCTCGATTACATCGGCATTGGCCCCCGGATATGAACAACTGACGGAGATGATCGGGTTATCCACCGATGGATATTCACGGACACCCAGATAACTGTATCCGATGAAGCCGAACAGGAGAATAATGATTGTCAATACAGTGGCTAATACCGGGCGGCGTATACTTAATTCGGATATATTCATAAGGCGCTGGTATTATTATCAATGTTATCAAGTTTCACAGCAAGTCCGGTGCGGAGCTGTAGTGTTCCTGAAGTAATGATTGTATCTCCCATGTGTAGTCCTCTTATCACCTGCACTTCGGATGCTGTACGGATACCGGTAATAATATCCACCGGTTCGGCTTTCCCCGATTTATACAGGTAGACTTTATCTTACCCCATTTCCGGCACAATAGCTTCCGTAGGGATGGCTATTGCATTAGGAATTTCTTCCTTTTTCAATAATACGCTTGGTAACGGCCGGGAAGTAAGGATATGATGAACATTCGGATAATGCACGAGCGGTAAATTGATGCAGATTCGGGTCGATAGCCGATTCTACAGCGTATACTTGTGCACCGAAAGCATCCAACGTTCCTTCCACACTGAAGTTGAGGTTAGTTCCCTTCTTGATTTGCTTGGCATAACGTTCCGGTACGGAGAATTCCACTTTCAATGGAGCGATTTTAGTCAGCTTCGCAACGACAGTGGTCGGAGAAGCGTACGTGCCGACACTGACCTGTCGGAGTCCGATAATCCCGTCAAACGGGGCACGGAGCTCGGTCAATTCGATATTCGCTTTCACTATTTCAATATCGGCATTCAGGGTTGCTAAATCCGTCTTAACCTGTTCGTAGGCTTCTTTTTACTGACTGCATCCCGTTTCAGCAGGGCGTCCTGACGGAAAACACGGTCTTCTGCCAGTTTCAGTTGTGAAACCAGTCGTTCTAGTTGTGCCTGTAACTGTCGGTCGTTTACCTTGGCTAGTAATTGACCTTTCTTTACAGGCGTTCCTTCTTCAAAGTTGATTTCTACAATTTTTCCTGAAGTTTCGAAAGACAAATCCACTTCTTCATCTGGTAGAAGCACACCGGTAGTAGTAAATTCATCCGTCAATAATTGTGGTTTTATGACTTTGGCATTTACGTTTAAGACTTTGTTTTCCTTTTTTTTGATTACCACCCATTACTTTGTCGGCGGCTGCCAGTTCGTCGTTTTTCTTTGGTAATTGTGAGTAGATTCCTCCACCGATAATTCCGGCACCGATAAGAATAATGATGCCCCATTTAGTTTTTTTATTCATGGTTTAGTATAGTATGTATAGCACGTTATATTATATATCATCAAAGATTAGACACTTCTCCCAAAGGGAAAGGTTTAATGAGAAAAATAGTAAAAAAGAGTTAATCAATCGAAAGTAAAAAGAGGCTAGTAAGCAGCCCGGTATTTCCCTTCTTCTTTATCCTTCCAGCATATTTAGATAAGAAGGTATAGGCGGGATTCGCTGATTAAATGCTCCTCTACCGCTTTGTGCACAGCACATCCCGGTTCGTGACGATGCGTGCAGTTGCCATATTTGCACTCGGAGGAAACTTTGAATATTTCAGGAAAATAATGACCAATTTCTTCTTCCTCCATATCGAATGTTCCGAAACCCTTTGATGCCCGGAGTATCAATAATATATCCGTCTCCGTCCACCGGGAAACATTTCGGAGAAAGTGGTGGTATGCATTCCTTTATTATGGTAAGAAGAAATTTCGCCGGTTTTGGTTTCTATTCCCGGCAGTATGGAATTGATAAGAGTTGATTTTCCGACTCCCGAATGTCCGGAGAAAAGAGTAATTTTCTTTCGAGCGCTTTTTTGATTTCCTCCATTCCGTTGCCGTTTTTGCGGAAACTTTGAAACAAGGGATAACCGATATGCGTATACAGGTTGATAAGTGCGTCCAGATAATGCAATTCGTCTTCGTTGTAAACGTCTACCTTATTAAATACCAGTTTGACAGGTACACGATATGCTTCGGCAGAAGCGAGAAAACGGTCGATAAAAATAGTGGAAGTCTCGATAGTTGACAGTTACCACCAACATACATTGGTCGAGGTTGGCGGCAAGTATATGCGATTGTTTGAAAGATTGGAAGAACGACGGATGATGTAGTTCTTCCTATCTTCTATTTCGTTGATAAAGGCAGTGCCCTTTGGTTGAGTATAATCTGAACGCGGTCGCCCACGGCTACCGGGTTGGTGCTGCGAATACCTTTTAACCGGAAATTACCTTTGATTTTACATTCAATAAATTGTCCGTCGTCGGTCTTCACCTGATACCAACTGCCCGTGTTCTTGATTACTAATCCGTGCACTTGCTTTTTGTTTTTTAAACGGTCATGATTTCTTTATCCTTTTCAGCAAGCATATCTTCAATCTGTTTGATATACTTATCGTGGATTTTCTTGTAACTTGGCTTCAGCATTCTTCTGTTCGTCTTCTGCCAGCCCGTCTTTCACAGCTTTTTTCAGTGTATCTATAGCGTCACGGCGTGCGTTGCGTATACTTACTTTTGCGGTTTCGCCTTCGCCTTTACATTGTTTGGCCAGTTGCTTGCGGCGTTCCTCTGTCAATGGCGGAATACCCAAACGGATAATTTCACCGTTGTTTTCGGGAGTGATGCCCAGATCAGAGTCCATGATAGCTTTTTCGATGATACGGAACATACTTTTGTCCCATGGCTTGATGGCGATACTGCGTGCATCGGGAGTAGTCACGGCAGCTACATTACTGATGGGAACCATACTTCCATAAGAGTCTACGCGGATACCATCCAACAGTCGGGTACTCGCTTTTTCCAGCGCGGATATGTGCCAATGCTTCTTCCAAATACATAACGGCCATGTCCATTTTCTCTTGTGCATTGTCAAGGCAAGTCTTTACGTCTACCATATTTTTGATAATTAAAGTTGCTATTCGATTGATTAAGTAGCAAAAGTATATTATTTTTTGTTCACCTGCAACAGCATACTCATCTTTTTATGAGTGACTTACCGATGATGATTAGGGTAACTGCTGTAATAATCATCAGAATACCGACCATTAAGCGGGGTGTCAGCTTTTCGTGAAACAGAAGGACACCGAAAAATAAAGCGGTCACAGGTTCCAGAGCCCCCAGTATGGCGGTCGGAGTGGAACCTATGTAATGGATAGCCAATGCTGTGCAAACCAGTGATACGGCAGTAGGCAGGATAGCCAGTGCCAATACATCTCCCCAGAGCCACGCGGTAGGTATCACTTGCAAATCCGTCAGGAAGTTCAGACGGACGATGTAGACCGATAGACCGAACAAAATAGCGTAAAAAGTGAGTTTTGTTGTCGATAGGTTTTTCAGTGTCGAGCGGTTGACACCTACTATATATGGCATAAGATAGCGATGATAGCAGGACAAAGATGATTCCAATGGTAGACAACGGTTTGCCTCCGTCTCCCTGATAAAGCAGGGCAATGCCGGCGAGAGCCAGTAGAATGGAAAAGACGGTGATTGCTGAAATCTTCTCTTTAAAGAACGCTCCCATAATGACCGCTACCATTACCGGATAAACGAACAGGATCGTTGACGCGATTCCTGCATCCATATAGTTGTAGCTCATGAACAGTAGTAAGGAAGAAAAACGAAAACAACAATCCCATAATAACCAGCGGAAGAATATCCGCTTTACGAAGGGCGAAAGATTGATGCTGCATCTTCATCAGTATCCCTAGTACGATGACAGCAAAAAAGTAACGATAAAATAAAACAGTATCGACGCTCATGCCGGCTGCATAGAGCGGGAGTGTAAAAAGAGGATTCATACCGTAACTTGCGGCGGCAATCGCTCCATAAATAAAACCTTTGGTTTTGCTGTTCATTGCTTTAAGTCTTTAAAATGGCTAGCAGTGGGGTCCTTTTCAGGATCAGCTGTATAAATGCCGTCCACGCGTGTTCCTTTCAACATCACATCGGCTTCTATCTCGATACCACGCAGGGAAGACCCGGTATCGGTAGTAAAAAACGGATTGCCTGTTCCGGCAGACATAATCACAACTTCTCCGTTTTCCATCGCTTCAATCGCTTTCCATTTGTTGTAAAACTCACCGATGGGTTCCATGCGGATAGCTGTCAATACACGTGCCTTGACTCCGGCCGCTCCCAATGCGGAACTCAATCCCAAGCTGTTGATAACGGTTGCCAACATCCCCATTTGGTCACCTTTTACACGGTCAAAACCTTTGGAAGCTCCGCTCAGCCCCCGGAAGATGTTTCCACCACCGATTACAATACCTATTTGTACGCCAAGGTCGTGTATTTCCTTGATTTGTTGCGCATATTCACCCAGACGTTTTTCGTCTATACCATATTGCTTTTCGCCCATCAGGCTTTCGCCGCTCAGCTTCAGTAGAATTCTTTTAAATCTTGCCATATTGGTTTGTCTTTTAGTTTTTTGCAAAGATAAAAATATTAATCTTTTTTACTTGTTTTATATCCTAAAATATTTCTTCCCATGACTCCTTGCATTACTCCGCGAAGTAGAAGATAGGTAATGAATGCCATCCATAAAGCGTGATTGCCCATTGCCCCCCGGAAACCATAGTAAATAAGAAAGAAACTGACAGAGGCTACTATCATGGCTTTCAGCATCAGATGGGTGGCTGTCGCACCGATGAATATTCCATCGAACAAAAAAGCAGAGAAGCCTGCCAAAGGAATGGCAAGTACCCAATAAAAATAACTTTCGGAAGCATGAATGACAGTTGTTTCGTCAGTCAGTAATCCGAGAAAGGATTGTCCCCCTATACTATATAATAAGGTGAAAGCAAGCGATAATCCTACTCCCCAGCCGAATAGTTGGCGAACCGTCGTGTGGAGTGCTTTCTGATTATTGGCTCCGATATATCTTCCTGCCAATGCTTCTCCGGCGTATGCGAAGCCGTCCATAATGTAGGAGAATAAAGTGAATAATTGCATAAGTAATGTATTGACCGCCAACACCACTTCTCCTTGTGCCGCACCAGCCGAGGTGAAAAAGACAGTAACCGCCACCAGGCAGATGGTACGGAAAAAGATATCCCTGTTTACTTGGAAGAAACGGTACATGGCCTGTTTGTCAAAGAAGGAATGCCATTCTATGCGTTTCCGCAGGGTGCTGTAGTAGCGTAACCACAACAAATATGCCATGACTAGCCCGGCATATTGTGCAGTTAACGTTCCGATGGCGACACCTTCTATTTTCATTCCTAATCCATATACAAGAAGAAGACTGACCGCAATGTTCACTATATTTTGTGTGATGGCTATATACATGGGGAAACGGGAATTTTGCATACCGATATACCAGCCGGCAAAACTGTAAAGCCCTAATACAGCCGGTGCTCCCCAAATACAGATATAGAAATAGAGGGACGCCAGATGTTCTACTTCTTCAGTCGTTTGGATAAAGGTGAAGGCGGTTCTTTCTATAGGATATTGCAAGGCTAGCAAAGTAAATGCAATGAATAATCCTACTCCGACGGAACGGAGTAGTAACCGGGTGACTTCATTCAGGTCGTGCCTGCCGTATGCTTGTGAAGTCATGCCGCTGGTTCCCATACGCAGAAAAGATGCTGAATGCACAGTCGGTTGATGAGATGTCTGTGCGCTAATTAAGCCAGGCAGCAAGGGCATGAGCTATTTCCGTCAAAACGATTAGCTTGAATATAGGTCGTACGAAATGTATTATTGGACAAATATTGATAAGAGCAGTGAGATTAGTTGTGAAGTTGGCTAACGAGCTGGCTATTGCATTTAGAAAGAAACGAAATTACGACAAAGCTTATCTGTTCTACTAAAGAATTACTTCAAAAGGCTCCCAATAATGTAGCTTATCTGGAATCTTGTGCAGAAATGCAGGTATGTCGTGGGCAGAAAAGGATGCTTTATGAATGTATGAGACGATATTGCAACTGGATGCGGACAACTTAGCTGCTAATATCTTCAAAATTATTATTATCTAATGGCGAACAGAGAAAAAGAAGTTGGAAACCGATTATAAGTAAATTTCTTCCCCTACTAAAAGATGCACGATTACCGCGATGGATTATCTGAAATTATTTGCTACAGGATATGAGAAAAGGCAAGAAATTCTTTGCAGAAGGTTGTTTTAAGGCTCTGCCGGAGGCGCAAAAAGACGTTGATTAAGATAGGAAAAGTATGCAAGGCCAAGCGGTTCACCTTTTTCATTATAAATGCTATTTTATCATTCTCATTTGAGTTCCTGTCTCCCCGGATAGCGTACGAGTAGCTAGTTCTTCTACTTGGGACTGGAACGAGAGTGACTATGCATCAACACATAAAGGAACATGCCTTTTGCTGATTGGGAGTGAAACGGTTTTAATCAAGATATATCATAGTCCATTATGTTGTTTGAGTGGATGTTAGATTAGTGACGCAGTCTTTTCGTTCAAACAATTTGTTAAATTCGCTAAGACTCATGTTCTTTATGCCGTTCTTGATTCGATATAACTTTTGCATCCAATTGCTATATGCTTTCTATCATAGGGTTGGAGTTCATCGCAATAGTCTGTGTCCACATGTATTAAGTCCTTCATCATCCGATTCGAGAATGTATGGAATAACTGGAGATAATGGGCTAATTCATGGGCGATTGTTGCCACTATCAGTAGAACTGTATATTTTTTAGATTCATTATTGGTGTACTGTTTATATGTATTATTACTAGAAATACAATGGTGATATATTTGAGCGAACTGGGTTGGGAATACCATTTAATTGGATTTAGTCCTTCTAGATAATCGGCTTCTGATTGTATATGGTAAATGAGATATACTCAAATTACACCTTTCAGGAATTCTCATCTTGCTTGAAAGTGGTAAAGCATGATATTATGTATTTGTCGGTGATCCTGCCAAATATTTAAGATTAGCTGGTTCGTCGGCAAAACCACAGTCTTGCACAGGATTGCTTACTTGAATTGATGTACACCGGCTCATCAAGTTTTACCCTTGAGGATTTTCTGTGGCGAGAACAAATTAAGCGTTCATATCTACGCTGTTACTGCCCAAACGATTTTGGCTAATATTTAGGCTGCAGGCCGTTATGATCTCCTGAATTGTCCTTTTTTTAATATTCTGTTGTTCATTCTGATAGAGAACATGAAAGACAACTGTTCATAATGATATTCTATTAGTGGAGGATCGGTGGAATCCGGTTTTGACTCCGGTTTCGGAATCTTCACAGCCAATAAGCAACCATAATAATGGAAGCAGGAAAATTAATCTTGTTTTCATAAATAAGGAGTTTTTCATATAAAACATTGGTTCCAAAGATAATGTTTAACCAGTTTAAGTGGACTACTTATTTCAATAAATATTCCACTTCTTTAAACATATAACCTTTTTTGTTTGTGTTTCGTCCTCTAAAATGAGTCTTCCTTCAGGTTCAACACAAAACAATATTAGCCATAAATTCGCCATTGACGTCTTTTATACCGGTAATATTCCCTCTTTTCTAAAAAGCGACCTTTCATATTGGGCGGTTATGAGTGCCGGTTTTTTGAAGTAAGTCGTAATAAATTTGAATACGTAGCATTATATGCTCCTAATATATTGAATATATCATATTGTTTTCCTGTATGATCTGAAATAATGATACAGGATTGGGAGCAGAGTTGTGAAACACTTCCTGGATTGATATTTATTCCTACTCCTGCAATGCTTTGCTGATATTTCTTCCCATTAAGTCATTTTCATCAACATTCTGCATATTTTCTTATCTTTCCAATAAATATCGTTCGGCCATTTAATAGAAATATCGGTGGTGTAAGTATCCGAAGTTCTTCCTTGATTGCTAATGATACAATTTGAGAGATAAGGAACTGTTGTTTGGCTTCCAAAAAGACTGAAAAAATCACAAAACTGAAAAGAAGGTTCTTATCAGGTTCTGCTTCCCCACGAATTGCCATCACGTTGTCCTCGTCCGACGTTTGAAAGTCTGCAACCAGTAGTGAACTCTTCTGTTTGTTGTCGCAAGAGTTTGCAAATAATTGTTGGTAGAGTCTTCATTGATATGAACCAATGGGACCGAAATCGCTTAGGGAGCGCATCATATTCTGCAGCTTTTTAGCAAACTTTATTTACTTCTTATCATAAGAAATGATCGACTGCTCTTGAAGTGTTTAATGATCGCATCACTGCTCGAAGCGACGCTGTTCCAGTATTTTCAAGAAATGATAAGCCCTTCGATGCCGGTATAATGTTCGCGCAGTTCAATCGCTTTTTTCTGATCATATTTGACGCAATACTGTTTGCCCTTCCAGACTAAATAAACATCTTATTCATCACTTTTATGAATAAGTATATCAACAGGGAGATTCAGCGTGTTCTTTCTTGCTGAGGCAGTATTCTCTGACAGTTTCTAATGTTCATAACTAATAATTATATATAAACGGTATACCTGTGTTACCTGTATTTTCTGTGATATTTGGGAACTTGCAGAATGCTGAGAAGAAAAGCTTTCTTGATATGCTCAATCTCGACAAATTGCTGTTTTCACCCACTGCTACTGTACGATATCGAAGCGAATCCGGAATGTCAATTCTGAAAAGAAGT
>VOFC01001912.1_pt1 | contig 16001 bp, 31 predicted proteins | sample 5384161 | NCBI WGS metagenome assembly VOFC01 (sample SAMN12384722, study PRJNA508395) | human gut metagenome | isolation source: healthy gut B | host: Homo sapiens | reverse complement strand
AATTGCACTATCTACATATTTTTGAAATCTTTCTGGACCATACTTTACAACAAATTCATCTGGGTCTTTAGCACCCTCTATTTGTAAAATTCTAATGTCACATCCCAAATTTTTTTAATATTTCTAGTCCTCTTAAAGTAGCAGCTTGTCCTGCGCCATCAGCATCATAACCTATTATTACTTTCTCACAACTTCTTCTTAAAAGTCTTCCTTGAGCTTCTGTTAACGCTGTTCCAAGAGATGCAACAGCATTGTGAATTCCTCTTTGATGTAATGATATGGCGTCCATATATCCTTCTACCATTATTATAGTTTTGGGATTGTCTTTTTTTAGCTATATTAAATGCAAATAAATGTCTTCCTTTGCTATATACTACATTTTCCGGCGAATTTATGTATTTAGGCTTACTATCATCTAGTACTCTTCCACCAAAGGCAATTACTCTTTCTCTGGTGTCTACTATAGGAAACATTAATCTATTTCTATATCTGTCTATAAATTGTCCATTTTGATTTTTTTTATTTGCAAGGCCGGACTCTAATATTTCTGCATCTGTAAAACCTTTTGATTTTAAATATTGATATAATTCATTAAATCTGCCAGAATATCCTATTTTAAAAGCTTTTAATGTTCTATTATCTAATTGCCTTTTTTTTAACATATTCTTGCGCTGGTTTTGCTGTTGGTTTGTATAAATTTTGATGATAAAACTCTGCCGTTTCGCTATTTAATTCGTATATTCTAGATTTGAATTTTGCAATTCTATCGTCTTCTGGATTTTCAAGCGTTGGTAATTCCACTCCTGCTCTATTAGCAAGCATTTCTACCGATTCTTTAAAGTTTATATTTTCAATTTTGCTCACAAAATGAAAAACATTTCCGCCAACTCCACATCCAAAGCAATGGAATATTTGTTTATCTGGGGATACAGAAAATGATGGAGATTTTTCTTTATGAAATGGACATAACCCAAAAAAGTTTCTACCACTTCTCTTTAGTACTACATATTGAGATATTATATCTACTATGTCGTTTTTTACTTTTGATTTCATCTAATAATTCGTCACTATATCTCGCCATTCTCTTTTTACCTTTCTTTATTATTATATATTCGACAAAAAAACAATTAATCCTTCTTTATTTTCCACAATATGTAAACTGATTTATTTTTTTTTTCATACAAAAAGACTAACTTTTGGTTAGTCCTTTATTTTTATAATTTATCTAATTTTTACAAAATTCTGTTGTGTTATCATTTGAGTCGTTAAATGGTATAAATTTGCTTACTATGTTTCCTGTATCTATTGTATCCATTGTTGCTTTATGTTCTTCAAATGATAAATTAATTTTATTTTCGATTAAATCTTCTACTTCATTTTCTGATGCATGTTCAGCAAGTACAAGTTCACTTACAAGTATTTGCTTAGCATTGATAAGCATCTTCTTCTCGCCTGTAGAAAGACCTTTTTCTTTTTGTTTATAACTTAAATTTCTAACTACATCTGCAATTTCGTAAACATTTCCACTTTTCATTTTTTTCCATATTTTCTTTATATCTTTTGTTCCAATTATTAGACATTTCTGTCTCATTTGCTTCTAATACTTCTAAAACTTTTCCAGCTTCTGCTTTATTTATTACGTTTCTAACGCCTACTTCTTCTGCCTTTGCAATTGGTACCATAACCTTTACTTCTCCAGGCATTTTTATTATATAATAATCCTGCTTTTCTCCTAAGATATCTTTTTTTTTTCTATAGCATCTATTGTTCCTGCTCCGTGCATTGGGTATACTATTTTGTCTCCAACATTAAACATGTAATTATCTCCTTCCCTATTATATAATATTTATGTAAATAAAAAAGCTTTTTATTCTCTTTAAACTACGTTTCTATTATACCATAAAAAATGGTAAAAGTCAAAGATTTTACCATTTTTATTTTCGTCCCTTGGGCTATTTTTAGCCATTTATGCGGTTTTTATGTTGTTTTTTACATAAAATTTTTTCATAATAAATTTTAATGATTTTATTAAAAAAATTTTAATTTTTGATGAATTTATTTATAATTAAAAATTTATAAAACAGTCTTTATATAAATTTTATTTTCTTGTAGAGCCAAATCCACCCATTCTTTGTCCTGTTGCATTGTCGTTATCTGTTATTAAGTATTTTTCAAATATTCCTTGTCCAATGCATTCGCCTTTTTTTATTTCTACATCTTCATCTTTTATATTATAGAATGCAAACATTATTGCTCCATCATTATCTGGATTTCCATAGTAATCTTTATCTACTATTCCAACACTATTTGCAAGAACTAAGCCTTTCTTCTTTGGGTTTGAACTTCTATTATATAAACAAAGCATTTCGTCATCTTGCATATATGCTTTTATTCCTGTTTTTACAAGTGTTGGATTCATTCCTGGTTTGAATGCTGGTATAACGCAGTCTTCTGCTGCTTCGAAGTCATATCCTGCAGAAAATTTTGTTTTTCTTTCTGGAAGATTTATTTGTTTATCTTCAAATCCTTTTGCAATTTCAAATCCTCTTATTTTTTCCATATTAAATTCCTCTTTTCTTATTATTTTTCTTGCTAATTATAACATACGGAATTTATTTTGTATATAGAGCAAATCCGCAATTTTTATTTTAATTCTCTATAAAATTTAAAATTTGCAACAAATTAATTCGTTCATGGAATTTTTTTCTATGCAATAATATAATAGGAAAACCTTTATGATTTTCCTATTAATAAATAAGCTTTTAAATTTATCTTTCTATATCTGAGTCTTACTTCCTTGTTTGCAGTTTTTAATTTTTCTATGAATCCATCCTTGTATATTTCTGGATATATATCTGCATAAGAAAAATCTCTGTTATGTATTTTAAATATCTCTTCATAATCGTATAACATTGATTTATTTATTGCAGAAAATCTGCTTCTTGCAGTGTCTTTACGAGTATATTTTTTTCATTGTTTCATCATCTTTTGCAATTACATTATATGGTACTAAACTTATTCCTAAATTTGCTGCTGCAAAATTTCTATGATGACCATTTATTATTCCTCTTACCCCATCTACTACAACTACATCAATAGCTTCGCTTGGTAAATATCCGTTATTTCTTATACTCTCTACTATTTCATCAAAATCAACTGCTGTATCTCTAACATTTTGCAATGGTAATAGAGTTTTTGGACTTGTCCATTTTTTTGAATATGTGTATCCATCTCTGTCGTCTTCAAAACATTCTGCAATTATCTTTGCACTATCTTTTATTGTTGAATAAGATGTGTCTATTAATAGCTTGTAATTGTTTTCATCTTCCAAGTCTATGCCATATCTTTGTTTATATCTTGCAACTTCTCCTCTTTTTTTTGCTGCTGTTACATTTGTTGCTTCCTCTAATGATGAATATTGGTCTCCTGCTTCTCTGCTTGAATCGTTAAATACTCTTTTTCCAGCAATTGCATCATTTGTTGTAAGTCTTACTGAGAACGATTCTGGAAGGACATACCATCCAAGTCTAGCATCAACTATTAGTATTTCGTCATCACTACTTTCTTGTATGAACTTTTCGCCATACTTTTTAGTATTTTCGTCTAGCATTAAGTCTACGTCTTTTCTCTTTTTTTTGAACTTGCTTGCTAAACTCTTCTAGTGATAATCCTTTTTCAGCTGCTAAATTTCTAAATATTTGTCCAACAGATAATACCTTTACTTTATACCCTTTTTCTTCTAACTCTCTTTTTATTTCTTTTATTGTTGTACTTTTTCCACTAGCTGGTTCTCCTGAAATACTTATTATTTTATTCATATTTTCCTCCCGCTCTTTTTTTGATTAACATAATTATTTTACCACATTTTATACTATTTGTAAAGTTCTGTAAAAAATGTGTGTTCTTATGTAAGCGGTCAATTTGAAAGGCTAAGTTAATGACCTATATCTATTGTTTGAAATCTTGCTACTATTTTGGATACAGTAAAACCGATAAACACCTTGTATATTAGTGCTTATCGGTTTTGTTTATTTGTATATTGATTTGTTGTTTTATGCAAACTCTGCTCGGTAGTAACGATTTGTCCCATAGCTTCGCTTTGGTCCAAACCGTTTCCTACCTACTCTACAATCTTATGTTTCCACCTAAAATTTTCCACATAGCGTATTCCTATGCTTTATGGGTGCATAGTCATCTTTATGTTAATTTCTTGTCCTTGAAGTTCTGAGTTCTTATTTAGAACCCATCGCTTCCATATCTCATGGTATCAAATATAAAGTAGGGCGGGAACCACACCACCTAGTAGAATAGGTAGTTTCGTCGTTGTTACGGTCAGAAGCTGGAATGCCAGAACCACTGTAGTAATATTGGCCTCCTCTATAAGCTCTGCGGTTGGTGAAGTTCGCTTCTTGTGTAAATTCCCAACAGTTTCCAGCAAAGTCATATATATTATTTGCCTTCCAGTTTTCACTAAAGCCTGTATTTTGTAAACTTCCATGTCCTGTTGCATCATTATCAGAATGGTTTCCCCAAGTACTTGAATCTGTTATACTGAATCCAGAGCTTGCAAGCCAATTACAGGTCGCATCCCACTGCAATCCCCATATCATTCTGGTGTTTTTACTTTTGATCCTGTAGCTAGTGTTGTACAATTTTTATACAATGTATACCAATCTACATCAGTTTGAGTTGCTCCTGTCTTCTCTCCATTTGCTGTTAACTCATATCTTCCTATATAAAAATCTTTATACTTCTCTAAACTTGCTATCATTTCTTCATAGTCACTTACCATCGTCTCTGCCATATTCGCTAAACTACTAAATCCTGCTGTTGCAAAATTTTCCTCGTCACAACCTGAAACAGTTAATATATCTGGCTCTCTAAAGTCACTTTCATCTCCAGGCAAAACTCTGGTTTTTCCACTGATTATAGCTGAATTTGTATATTTTGTGGTTTTTACTCCTGTATCTCCTGAAAGTGCTACTCCTTCTGTTACTGTTGTATACAAACTACTTGGTGTTTCAACAGGCACCCAAACCCATTGGTTTCCAGCTAAGTCTCTTCTTACATTTTCTTTTCCTTTGTCTAATTCCTTATCTGCTACATTATCTGAAATTACTATTCCTTTTGCTTTTGTTCCTCCTACGTAATAATAGCCTTCTGGTATTACTACATTTTCTACCGTTGTTTGTGAACCTCCAGGATTTCCTCCGTTTCCAGAGTTTTCGTTTTCTGATATTAAATCTTCCATTTCATCGGTTAATGCATTTACAGCTTTTTCGGTATTTACTTGTCCTTCTGTTGTTTGGTTTCTTGCATCTTGTGCTCTACTTATTATTCCATTTTGTCCTAATACTAAGTTTAAACTTATTCCTGCTAGTATTAACAGTACAACTATTGTTACGACCAAAGCAACAAGCGTTATTCCTCCGTTTCTTTCCATAAATTTTTTCTCTTTCCATTTTTGTTTTTTCCTCCTTAAACTTTTGGTTTTTTATATCGTTAAGTATATAACTTAATCATAAGATACTTATACCATAAACATATTATAAATTCAATAGAAAAGTATAATTTTAAATTATAAAAAAATAGTATATAAATTCTTAAAAATTCATATACTATAAATACTTCTAAAACAAGTAAATGTCTACAAATTTGGATTACTTACTTTATAATTAAGTTATATACTTAACGAAAAAAAGTTCACAAGTCTCTTAGAATAAAACTAGAATTTTAAAGTTTCAGTTTTTATTTTATTATTCGCAATTTTTACAGTGATCAAGTTTGTAAGCTCTATTATAAAAAAAGATAACGATACTTAATTTTTTTGTATCATTATCTTTTTTATTTTGTGTTTAATCTAGATTTGAATTTAATTTTAAGTTTTATCCTTTAACTTTAATTTTCGCCCAAAAGGGCGTCCCTTTGGGCGATTAGGGGCAAATTTTTCTATCTTAAACAAAGTTTGTTTAAAGGCACATTTCTAGTATTTCTTTCAAGCGTTTGTCTTGTTTGCTTAGGTATAGGTATCCAATTAGAGCTTCAAATGCTGATGAATAGCTGTATTCTTCTACTGTAGAATTTTTTGGAACGTGATGGCTTTGTGCATTTCTGCCTCTTCTTACAATGTCTTTTTCTTCGTCTGTAAGATTGTCATATATTTTGTTTAGCACTTCTACTTGTCCATTTGCTTTTTACGTATTTTATTGCTTCTATATGTAGCATATGTGGCTTTAACTTTGTTGTATTTACAAGATGTGTTCTAATAAATAGCTCGTATACAGCATCTCCTACATATGCCCAAGTTAGCGGTGGCATTAGTTTTTACTTCTTCTAAATGTTTTTTTTTCTATTATTTCTTGCAATATTTTTCCTTCCTTTTTATTTTTAAAATTTCTCTGCTTTTTCAAGGGTTATCTTTCCAAGATTTCCGCTTCTATAGTCATCTAATATTATTTTAGATGTTTTTTTCTAAATCTACTTGATTGCCTCTTAGTTTAGCACCTCTTTTTTTCTCCAATGTATTCCATTACTTCTGCAATTCTTTCGTTTTCTTCTAGTTCTTGGTTATTTAATATTTTTTCAACTATATCACTATTTAGCAAGTATCTGTCTATTACATTTTGTTTGTATTCTTCTAATAATATTTTCATAAGATTATATGCTATTTCTTGTTGTTCTAGCACTTCACTTTTTATTGTTCCTGTATATGCTAAATTTAATGCAACCTTTTCATTGTCTAACTTTGGCCATAACACACCTGGTGTATCTAATAATTCTACATTGCTTGTAAGGCGTATCCACTGTTTGTTCTTTGTAACACCTGGTTTATTCCCCACTACTGCTGAATTTTTTTTGAGCTAGTTTATTTATTATAGATGATTTTCCAACGTTTGGAACTCCAATAATCATTATTCTAATTATTTTTCCTACTCTACCTTTATTTTCAGCTTTTCTAAATCTTTTTCATTATTTCATTTGCTGTAGGTATTATTTTTGAAACTCCTTCTCCAGTACTTGAATTGCATAATATTGCAGGAATGTTCTCTTTTGCAAATTTATTTACCCATTTTTGATTTTCCTTTTCATCTGCCAAATCTGCTTTATTTAAAACTACTATTCTTTTCTTATCTTTTATTAATTTTTTTTTTTTATCTCTGGGTTTTGGCTTGCCATTGGAATTCTAGCATCTAATAGTTCTACTACTATGTCTACAAGTTTTAAATCTTTTTTGTATTTGTTCCATAGTCTTTTTCATATGACCAGGAAACCAGTTGATACTTGTACTTGCACAACTTTTTTCATTACTCATTTTACTCACCTACTTTATAATTTAATTATTTTCTTTTTAAACTCTATTTTTATTGAGCCATCTTTATTTAAATATATCATATTTATTAAATCAAAAATATACTTTCTATTTAATTTATCTATTTTTTTTAGCTTGTCTATTATTTATTTCTGTAATAACTTTTTCTTCTAAAATATCTTTTCTTATAGTATGTTTGTTATTGCATCCTCTTTTTCCTTACATGTGATGAGCATGCATAATATGTATATTCTTTGCTCTTTCTAATAGTCAAATTACTATCACATTCTTTGCATTTCAAATATCCTGAAAAAATATCATATTCATTATTTGAATTTACTTTTACTGAATGTTTAATTATATCTTGCACTCTTGCAAATTGCTCTTTGCTTATTATCTCCATATGATTATTCTTTGTAATTATTAACTCGTCTTCTTTTGTCTTTATTAATTTATGATTTTTAAAACTAATTCGTTTTCGCTTTTGTTGAATTAAGTCTCCAGTATATACTTTATTTTTTTATAATTCCAGTAATCATACTGACATTCCACTTTTTGCCTTCATTAGTGTTTTTAATATGTTCCATTGGAGTTTTGATTTTTTATTATTTAAAATATCTACTATTTCTTTCTTACTTAAGCCTTTTTCTATACTGTCAAATATCATCTTTACAGTTTTTGCTGCTTCTGTATCAATAGTTATTTTATTTTTTTCATATCTTGATTTTTTATATCCATATGGTGCATAAGAAGTTACAAATTCACCATTTATCTTTTAGTAGTTAATATAGTAGTTATATATCTTCATATCTTCTTTATCTTTAATGTAATAATCTATTAAATCTTTTTGATTTGATATGCTATTTACTTCTTTTTCTCTTTTCTTTGAAATTCTTATATATGCAGCTACACTTAATTTTAATATTTTAAATTCCTCCTACCGAATTTTTTCTATCTGTTTCACAATATAGAAAATCAATTAATAGTTCAAACATACTTCTGACTATTATATTTCCTGCTACTACCATGTGATTATTATCTAAAATAGCGACACCTCTAAGTAAATCTATAAAAAAGAAAATAATAAAAACATGGTGCTAAGCGAAATTGTTCATAATTGCCTTTTATAGTAACACTTTTTTCAACAGGTCTTCTAAACTAGTTATATGCTCATTATACTTGTTCAATTTTATTCTATCTTCATTAATAATATTTTCAGCCATATTATTTAACTTTTTTTCTTCAATTTGTTTTTGTTCTTCTATATATTTATAATTTAAACTATTACTTTTAGATATGGCAGATTTTTTTAGTTTCCTTCTCATATAAATCTTTTTTAGCCTTTTGCAACTCCTCCACCACGCTTAGCAACATTTAAATTTTCTTTTTAATCCCTGTGGATGTTCTTCTCTTGCTATATCTCTTGTTGCGATCTCTCCTATATTAGTAAGTGCCACTTCTATATCTGTCATATTATCTCTTAAAGCTTCCTTCCTAAGTCCTTTTAACTTTTTATACTCACTAGCTTTCATTCCAGACCATCCTTTATATATTTCATTTGTTAAAAGTGCATATTCAATTGGCTTAGTTATTCCTCCCTCTTTCCAAACATCAGTAAGTTTAAATCTATCTACAATACCATTTAATCTTGCTTTTATCCATTCATCATTATATCCTTTATTACGATAATATTGCACTGCTCTATTAACTGCAATTTCTGGATCAAATACTTCATCAATTCTCTCACTACCTAAATTTGCAAGCCAAACTTTAAAAGGTTCTGCTTTGCTACTTGGAACAGATTCAATAAGTCTAAAAATTCCTTTTGTATCCAAAGTGTCTGTTTCTCTCATTTTTCCATCTTGTGCTTTCATTTTCAACTGCACGATATTTTCGTGCAGTTCACTTCCTTCAGATTTTAACTTTCTTTTCAAATCACTCCAATAATTTCTTGGGATATTACTATCTGTTAATGCACTTATAACATCTACGACACTAAAAAATATTCTTCTTTTTCAGAATCCCATACACTTCTAATTTCCTTATCTTCAAAGAGATTTGAAATCGTTTCTATTTTGTTATTATCCATAAAATTCCTCCTTCCTAATTTATTCATTACGCGTATCCGTCGAATTCGACGGATTTATATATATCTTCTTCCAATTTCTATCATTTTTCTAGCAACGGCTATCGAATGTTTTAGTCTATCTTCATCCATATATTCTCTCCAATATTAAAGTTTTATCAAAATATGTAATATATTTAAAGTAAGAATGTCTGTATTTTCAATGCTTTTAGGAAGTTTTCCATAAATCCGTCTCACCCAGTTGATACTCGTTGATGGTAAACTTTTTTTTTTGACTATCATTATTTTTCTTTTCTGCTCTGATTTTTCTTTTTTGGTATATATCCATTTTAATCACTTCTTTCTATTCTATCATTTAAACAAATACTTAAAAGTATTTGTTTTTCGTTTTTAACTTGAAAGTATTATATCATATTTTTGTTTATTTATAAACCTCAAAATATTTATCTTCATATTTGAATGTTACTTTTATATTACCATCTTCACTAACAACAATATCTTCAATTAACTCATCTATCAATAATCTATTTAGTTCATTTATTTTTTCTTTCTTTTTAAATATATTCATCCAAAAAGAAGCAATTACTTTAAGAATACTTGAATTATGTAACAAATATAATTACACTCCAAATAAACTTGCTGAATTATCTGCTATTGCGCCATCAACATTAAGAGCATTACTGGCAAGCAATGTAGATAATCCAAGTTCTACAATTATCTTTAAAATATGTAAAACTTTAAAAATAGAACTTAAAGATTTTTATGACTCTCCATTATTTGATATAGAGAAATTGGAGTATTAAAATAAGAGGCTTGTAATAGCCTCTTTTATCGTTTTATCAGATATATTATTTTTCCTTAATTATATTTTTTTACTGCAAATATAAGTTACTAAGAAGTATCCTCCATAAATCGCAACAATAAATATTGCAATACCAATTATTGATGATACTAAATTAGCGGCTCCAAAGGCACTTAACAAAAAATTACAAAATTTAATTCCAAATACAGAATGTATAATTGCAACTAATAACGGAAACATAAAAAATATACCAATTTGTCTAAACAATGCTTTATTAATCATTATAATTCTTTAAGTGCTAGAATTGCAGCACAAGAAATTAAGAATATAATACCTAAGTATAATCCTATAAAGGTAACCATTGCACCTAGTCCAATACTATTTTCTTTAATTGTCATTTTAGAATCAAAATCAATAACAGTATTATTAGAATTTTCTTTTGCAAATTTCACTTAACTCTTTTTCCGAAAGATTTTTCTCATTTATATCTGTAACATTATAATTAGCAGTTAAATATTCATATTTTTTCATTGAATCATTTACTGCATTATCAGGAACAACAAAAAAACTCCCATATTTGAATATGTTGAATTCATTGCAATAAAACCTTCTACACAACTATCATATTTTGGTTTTAATTCCTTTTCATTTATATTAAGTATTGTATCTACCTTAAGTCCCTCATTCCTGAATTCTACATATTCTGAATAATTAGCAACAAAAATATTCATCATCATTTAATGTATATTCTTTTAGTCCAAACAATTTTGCAATTTTGTTGTAATCACTTATCTTTACAATACTTTCCTTCTTATTGTATGGCATTAAAGGATATTTATCCTTTGCAATATCATAGTAAGATCCAATACTGGTTTTTTAAGTCAATATTATCAAAGTTATAAACATCAAGTTTTACTATATCTTTAAGTTTGTTATCTACATCATAGCCTAATTTTTCAAGTGTATCATATATTGAAATTTTTGAATCTTCTATTTGTTTTTCAGAATAATGCTCATAATCAGTTACATTTATAAACTTACCAATTTGAACATCTGCTGGAGCCAATTTTTTCAAATTATTTGTCATAGATATTTTCATAGACATTGCACTCGATAGCACGCAAATCGTTATAAATAACATCAAACATATTATTGTCATCGAAAAAGTCATAGTATTTATTTTACTTGAAAACTGTCTAAGGGTGAAACTATTTAACCCTTTATAATAAGTGTTCTTCATACTTATAAATATTTTTAAAAGCAATCCTGATAAAGACCAAAACACAAAGAAAGTTGAAACAGCACCTATTCCCATAGGAACAAAAATACTATTTGCATAAGTCATTTTCTCAATACCACCAGTAACCTGATAATAAGCAAATCCTAATGCTATACAAGAAATAATAAACACTATTGTACAAAACAATGGATTTTTTAATTTTATTTTTTCAGATTTTTTGTTAGAATGCATTAAATCTATCAATTTACATTTACTAATATTTATAGTATTAAATATCATAACTACAAAATACATAATACTAAAATAAATCAAAGTTTTAATACAAGCATTTGTTGAAAATACGAATTGAAATCTAGTTAAATCTGCTTCAAACATATTAGCAACCAAAATACTCATCAATTGTGATAATAAAAAACCTATTCCTAAACCAACTACCAATGAAACTATACCTATTATTAATGTTTCAATAAATAATATCAAGGATATTTTCTTTTTGCTCATTCCAAGCGTTAAATAAACTCCAAATTCTTTATTTCTTCTTTTTATTAAGAATCTACTTGCATAAACAATTAAAAACGCTAATATTATAGATACAAACACGCTAACACCAGAAAGAACATTGGTCATAAGTTTTATTATTTCTGCTGTTGTTGATGATACCTTCATCATAACTGACTGATCATCTATTGCATTGAACACATAAAATATTGCGACACCAAGAATAAGAGTGAAGAAATAGACGGTATAATCCTTTAAACTCTTACTAATATTTTTTAATGATAACTTAAAGAGCATCGTTTAAGTCACCACCAAGTAATGTCACAACATCAATGATTTTATCAAAAAATTCTTTTCTAGAATTTGTTCCTTTAATTATTTCATTAAAAATTTTGCCATCTTTGATAAATATGACTCTTGAAGAATAACTTGCAGTAAACGCATCATGTGTCACCATAAGAATTGTTGCTTGTAATTCTTTATTCAAATAATCAAATTTTTCTAAAAGCATTTTAGCTGACTTTGAATCCAATGCACCTGTTGGTTCATCTGCAAAAATTACATTTGGATTATTAACTATTGCTCTTGCACTAGCGACTCTTTGCTTTTGACCTCCACTCATTTGATATGAATATTTATTAAGTACATTAACAATATCCAGTTCTTTTGCAACTTTTTTAATTCTTGTATCAATTTCTCTCGAATTCACATTTTGAATAGAAAGTGCCAAAGCAATATTTTCATAAGCAGTTAAAGTATCAAGTAAATTAAAATCTTGAAATATAAAACCTAACTCTTCCCTTCTAAACTTGTTTAGACTATTTCCTCTTAATTTTGTGATATCATTACCTGCTACATAAATATGTCCAGATGTAACTTTATCAATTGTAGATATACAATTTAAAAGAGTAGTCTTTCCAGAGCCACTTGCTCCCATTATTGCAACAAATTCTCCCTTTTCAACATCAAATGATAGGTTATCAATTGCTTTTGTAAGACTAGATTTATTGCCATAATATTTTTCAATTTTATCAATTTTTAAGATATTTTCCATAATCTTTCTCCTTTCTGATTACATTGTAATATAAAAGATAGAATTAGTCGTTATTCTAATATTACAGAATATTACAATTTTGTAATATTTATTTTTAGTATCCAAATCTGCATAAACTTTAATCAACTTTATAAAAATCATTTTTATAAAAGATAATTGTAATTTTTGTATATTTATGTATTTCAGATTCAATAATTATCTTATGTCCTAATTTATCGCATAATTTCTTGACAATATAAAGTCCCATACCTGTTGATTTTGCCATTATTCTACCGTTTTCACCAGTGAAAGATTTATCAAATACTCTTTTTTATATCGTTTTTAGGTATTCCTATTCCATTATCCCAAATAGTTAGATATACTTTATCTTTTTCATCTTTTACACTGATTTTTATTATTGATCGTTATTATTTTTTTATATTTAATACTATTGTTTATAATCTGATTTAATACGAACTCTAACCATTTTGAATCCGTTAAAACTTTTTTCATTATGAATATCAACTTCAAGATTAACTTTGTTTTCTAATAAGTCATCTTTATTTTTTAAAGCAACATCTTTGATAATCTTCTGCAATTCAATTTCTTTGATAAGATAATCTTTCTCGGCATTTTCGCTTCGAACGAAATATAAAATTTGATCTATATAGTTATCTAACTTTCTAATTTGTTCTATATATCTCTTATCAAACATATTTTTGTTGTTATGAATTAATAAAGTTAAACTTGCTACTGGAATCTTTTACTTCATGAATCCACATTTCTACATATTCCTTGAAATCGGTAATACTTAAATTATATTCTTTTACATTTTCAATCATTGACTTGTTTATATCATAAAGAATTTGATAAAAAATTTCGCCATCATAAAAGTTTGGCTTATTTAATATTTCTAAAATTAAATATTTTTTATCTAACTTATCAAGCGTATTTAATATTTTTTGTAAAATTTGTATTTCCTGAAATAATCAAAAATAATATTAAATGTTGCAACTAAAAAAAATAATATTGTCAATGCTATTTTCAAATCATTTTCCACTTTAAATGCGTTTAACATAAGAATAGCAATTATGAATCCAACAATTGACACAGTTATCTGTACTGTTTTATCTAATAAATATTTTTTAAAACTCATAATAATTTATACCCTTGTCCTTTTCTTGTTTTCAATTCTATTTTCAAGTCCAAAATTTTGTAATTTATTTCTCAATCTACTAATATTTACTGTTAGAGCGTTGTCATTTATAAATTCATTATTATTCCATAAATCTGTCATTAAATCATCACGAGTTACTATTCTACCACGATTACTTAAAAAGATATGTAAAGATAATCATTTCATTTTTAGTTAGTTCTAATACATTTTCACCTTGTTTCAATATTCCTTTTGTGGATTAACACTAATATTATCATAAAATAAATCGTCCATATTATTATCCATTCGTTTAAATATATTTTGTATTCTCAATAATAAGATTGTTGGGTTATATGGCTTAGTAATATAATCGTCTGCACCATAAGATATAGATAAAACTTCATCTACTTCTCCTACCCTGCTCGTAACCATAATAATAGGAACATTAGATTCTTTTCTAATTTCTTTTAATAAAATTTCACCATTTTTATTAGGTAAATTAATATCCATTAAAATTAAATCAAATTTCATATTTTTTTTATATTTTCTTTAACATTATCAAACTTTTCTATAATTAATACTTCATACCCTGAATTTTCTAACAAAGATTTTAACTCATTTCTGATGATTTTTTCATCTTCTATAATTAATATTTTTTCATAGTTTGTCTCCTTTCATAATTTGCTTTTTTAATCATTCATATTATATCACTTTAATTTTATAAATTATAATAATTCAGAAAATTAAATATAATTATTTTATAATTTTTTCTGCTTCAACTTTATCTAGGTTACCATATTTAATCATTTTATTTATGACTTGCCTCTGTCTTTCAATTGCTAAATTTTTTTTGATTTTGAATTGGATTATATAAAGACGGAGCATTTGGGATTCCTGCTAGCATAATTGATTCACTATCATTCATATCTTTTGGTAATTTATTAAAAAAATAACCTAAACTTTTTGATAACCACTACAAATAAAAATAACTTCCTATACAAATAAATATTAATAAAATTGTTATTGCAATCTTTTTAACTAATTTCATATAATGCTAATCCCTTCTTTTTACTAAAAAGTAATTTATTGCAATAATATTATCATTTTTATCATATAAGTCGTCATTCTAATATTACTCAATATTACAATTTTGTAATATAATTTAATTATGTATCAAGGCTATTTCTTAATTTCAGAAATAACCTTTTTATTTTAGTATATAGAATTAGTATTCCTATACTTAATTTTAAAATTGCAACTAGCATACTTACTCAGCCTTTATGTATTCCATTTCTGGCATAAAAAAAAAGAACTGACCATTTTTAATCAGTTCAAATATGTTTAATAAATTTTATTTAATTTTAAAATTAGTTCATCAATAGGCTCTGTATATATACCCTGTTTTAATTTATCATTTTTAAATTGTATCAAGGCATTTAAAATTATGTTAGTTTCTATATTCTTAATAGGTAGTTTTATTTTTTCATTATAACTACACTTCCTCTGTTTCTTATCTATATTATATAGAAATATGGTTAATAAAAAAGTTAATTTATTTATTTTACAACTTTTAAATTGTAAAATTTTTTATTTATAATGTTCTATAGTTGTTTTTTGTCTTCTTTTCATCTTTTTTTATATCATATTTTTGATTTGTATAATACCAATCTGTTTTTTGTCTGTTGGATGTAATTGTTTGTTTTTGTCTAATAGCCAATCTAGCATTGTAAATATTGGTAGTGCAATTCCTATAAATGAGAAAAAATACGTTCATATAGTTTGCTGCACTAATTTGTCCATTTGTTAATAATAAATTGTTCCATAAATCTACTCCAAAATATCCTAAATATGATACTAAATATAGAATTACTCCTAAT
>VOFC01001892.1_pt1 | contig 16001 bp, 19 predicted proteins | sample 5384161 | NCBI WGS metagenome assembly VOFC01 (sample SAMN12384722, study PRJNA508395) | human gut metagenome | isolation source: healthy gut B | host: Homo sapiens | reverse complement strand
TCCTTGCGTTTCTGTTTTCAGCGCTTGGCCTGCTTTTTCTTTCGTTCCCTTTTTTCCGAATGTTTGCGATTTTGCCATTAAATTCAACTTAAAGATTATTATGCACGGTATGTTTCCGCATTGAGTTTTTTGCCTGTCAGCCGCTGTATGTCTTTCATGAGCGGCCGTTCGTCCGGGGTGCAGAACGGGCGGCGTTCCTGAATGTCCGCACGACCGTGCGGCCGATACGGTGTACGTACAGCCTGGCACATCCGGCAGATCGTACCTCGATGACGATCTCCAGTTCTCGGATGTCGATGCCACGGGCAGCGATGTCCGTAGCTTAATCACCCGGGATTCTTTTCTGCCGGGACTTGAAATCCGTGAAAGTACGCGCTGGCGGTGACATTCTGCGACTCTGTTGCCGTGAATCGCCCTCGCTTCGAATACCCGACTTGGAGAGCAGACGCGAAATTGTTGTCCGTCTGTAAGCTTGGTGCGGGAGAAGACGATGAACGGACTTATCCTCCTCGCGGGAGCAGAGATACGAGCAAAGTTTCTTCTTCTTCTCCGGCTTCTCCTGAAAATCGACCCGCTGATCGTCCGCGGCCGCCGACGAAACCGGCGTCACCTCCACCCGCACGCAGGAGTCGAGGTCAGCATACTTTTTTCAGAAGGCCTTGCATGATGTCGCAAACATCATCCTTGAAAAAATCCTCAATAGCTAGCGACTTCAGCGGCGGCCAGCGGCAGACGTTGATGTCGGCGACGAATCATGTCAGAGCATCCGGTCGGCTTCGTCCAGCACGAAATGCGTAATCTGCGTCGGAGTTCGACGAACCCTGTCCGATCAGATCGATGCGGGCGCCCCCGGCGTAGCTATCAGAATATCCACGCCGCCACGAAGCGCCTCGACCTGCGGGCCTTGTTTCACACCGCCGAAAATCGTCAGATGCTTCAGACCGACATATTTTCCGTAATCCGAAAACTGTCGCCGATCTGCACGGCCAACTCCCGGGTAGGGGCCGGGTCCGGGGCCGGATCGCCGCACTCCGTATTCCCGACCATGATTCCGCCCCTGCCGGTTGCGGCGCGGCACGTCGGTCGGTTCTGCCCTGCATCCCAATTGCTCAAATGCTGCAGGATCGGAATGGCGAACGCCGCCGTCTTACCCGTCCTGGTCTGGGCGATGCTCAGCATATCGCGCCCATCGAGCGCCACGGGAATACCCTTTTTGTTGAATGGGCGTAGAGCCAGGTATCCTTTTTTCACCGATCGCCTTCAAATAAAAAGTCGGTAATTTTCAATTCGTTAAATGTCATAATCATCGTATAATTCCGTCGTACGACGGAGTTTTCATCTGTCGCGGAGGCATCCGGTGCGGAAGCGGAAAAACGGAAGCGAGGAAGTTTCCTGTTCCGGTCGAAACCGCAGTCACGCACACCTTGTTCCCCCCGACAGCGCAATCTGCCCGAACCACGCGCTGAAAAAGGGCGGTCAGAACGGGCGTATGCAAGTAAAAAAATAATCTCAATTTCGGGACATCGTTAAAACCCGGCAACGGCTCTCTTCTGCCTGCGACAGACATACTCAAGCGAAATTGCCCTAAACAAAGAAAGTTTACAAAGGTCGATTTCAACGATGGAAAAATCCGGACGGGATATAGGTCCGGGAAAATGCAAAGAAGATAAAGATCAGAATGAACCTGCCTTGTTTATTGGGTAAAGGTAACAATTATTACACCATTCGCACCATCTTTTTCCGAAAATATCGTCCACTTCCACCCTAAAAATACATATAACACTACTTATCAACAAATTAAATAAAATTTCTTCAAGAATAATTTCATCGTGCACTGCGCTCGATATTTTCAAGCGCCGCAAAAAGACGGATCGGGAAAACACGCGAACTCGCCGGGAATAGTGATCTTCTCCTGCCAAAGTAGTGAATCGATCGCCATACGACGGGATTTTCACACAACGCACACTCCTTAGTCTGATGGATTTCTCCGCAAAAAGAAAGGATTCCGACAAAACCGATCTTTGCACGATCTTTACAGGCGGCGGCGGCGCCTTTGCATCCAAATAAATTTGACACAGCTTTCGGCTTGCAATATCTTTGCAAAGACCAACTGAAAAACAGTATTCGAGATGGCTCACACTCTTTTGTAACCCCCGATGCTCACCCTCGGCGCCGGCCTGGCAACCGGTATCGGCAGCACGATAGCCCTTTTCGCCCACCGTACCAACAAGCGACTGCTTTCGTTCTCGTTGGGACTGTCGGGCGGCGTGATGATCTACGTTTCGTTCGTCGAACTGTTCCAACAGGCACGGGAGGCTATCGGAGCCATCTACGGCCCCCAAACCGGGATGGGTATTACGACCCTGGCCTTTTTCGGCGGCGTACTGCTGATCGGCGTCATCGACCGGCTGGTGCCTTCGGTCGAGAACCCGCACGAAGCCCATATGATCGAAGAGCTGGAGAAAAACCGAAAAATGCCAAACTGATGCGCATGGGACTGATGACCGCCCTGGCTATCGGCATCCACAACTTCCCGGAAGGCATCGCCACCTTCGCCACCGCCGTCGAAAATCCCACGCTGGGTATCGCCATCGCCGTCGCCATCGCCATACACAACATACCCGAAGGTATCGCGGTTTCGATCCCCGTCTTTTGCCGCCACCGGCGACCGGATGAAAGCCTTCCGCTATTCGCTCCTATCGGGTTTGGCAGAGCCGGTCGGCGCCCTGCTCGCCTATTTTATCCTCATGCCGTTCATGTCTCCCGTCATGATGGGCTGCATCCTGGCAGGCGTCGCCGGAATCATGGTTTTCATCTCAATCGACGAACTGCTGCCGGCCGCCCGCGAATACGGCGAAGCCCACATCTCGATCTACGGCGTGATGAGCGGCATGGCGATCATGGCCCTCAGCCTGATCCTGCTCGGATAAAGCATGCGACGCGATTATATATTAATGTACCTCTTCGAAAGCACAGCACCCCCAAATCCCTCCGGGAAAAGATGCAGGCAAGGGGCGAATTATAAACGCGGCCACAAGCCTGCGAATAAACGTCCCTTCGGATTCGACGCCGCAACCGTCGAATAAAGGGGCCACGAAAGATATATCTCAATCAATATACTGCCCTCCGATCCGAATCTGACCGACAATGCTCGGACGTTTCTCGCGCCCCTCCCAAGAAAAAAGTTCGGGTGAACCCGGCATCGAATAACGGCCCGCAAAATTGGGCTACCGCCGAATTCAAAAAAAACGGTCGCATATAATACCATAATTTAACAGATCTCGGTAAAGCCTTTCGGCCTACCCCCGTACATTTCATCCTCAACGCCCCCTGCCCCGAATCATCGTAAAATTTCAATTTTTTCAGGCATTTTATTTGGTTTATAAAATAAAGTAGTTTATATTTGTAATACCAACAAAAACCGAAAGCTATGGAAACAACTCGAAAAATCGATGCGAAAGCCGCACGCAGAAAGCGCCGGCTCATCCGGGAATGGATAACATACGCAGTAATTTGTGCATTTCTGGCCGGAGTCAATGCCCCCTCACGACGCCCCACTATTGGTGGGTGCTGTGGGTCATGGCAGGCTGGGGGCTCGGTCTTATTCTGGATCTGATATTCCACCTGACAAAACTCTCGGACGATGACGATGCGGAGTGATCCGCCGACGGTCGGACCGCACGAAAAAACTCGATTTCCGATACGGTCGGACAACAGCCCGAAATCATTCGGGGCGAGGGATGCCTTGTAAACACAGTCAAAAACGGCTGCCAACGAACGGATACCCGAATCTGCAAAGAAAAAAGCGGCATGCTAAAATATATAATCATCAAAACTCACTGCGTATGGAAGAGAGAAAATTAGACGCACGAGAGAGTATGGAACTCATCTCGCGCATGATTCAAAACACCCGCAACCGGCTGGAAAACCATGCGGGACGCCCGTTCCTCGTATGGGGCTATACGACCGTCGGGATCGCCCTGCTCAATTACTGGTTCAACATCGCCGGATGCCATCCCGCCTGGTGCTTCACCTGGTTTCTCATTCCCATCATCGGCTGTCTGCTGATGCGGCTGTTCCCGGACAAGAAGCCGACGGAGCCCCGCACAGAGATCGACCGCATCGTCGGCAAGGTCTGGTTAGTATCCTCATTATCATTGATTCCGATCTTCCTCTTTTCGCTATTTCACGGACTCTCCTACCGACACAGTCTTTTCGAACTCATTACACTGGTGATGGCTATGGCAACGGCAACAACCGGAATGATCGTTCGTTCGAAAATATACATCGTCGCAGGACTTACCTGTATGGCTCTTTCAGTCCTCTTCCCTTTATACGACTATTTCCTGAAAAAAATCGCAACTTCTGACGGAATTGAGATAACCGCCGGACTCCTAAACAACGAAATCCTTATCTTTGCCGGCGTATTTTTCATCATGATGGTCGTCCCGGGACATATCATCAACTACCAATCGCACAAAGATGTTCAAGGAACTGAATCCCCTGCTTTGCACTCGGAACTGCGCCTGGCGGTAATGTCGATCCTCCTCGGGGTCGAAGAGGCCGACTTCGTTTTCATCCGGGAACAGACGGGAGCTTCGGCGGGCAACCCGAGCGTACAGATCGACAAACTGCAAAAAAAGCCGGCTACATCACGGTCGAAAAGACCTTTCGGGGAAAAAATACCCCGCACGCTCTGCCGCATTACCCCGACAGGCGTGGATGCTTTCGAGGAGTACGTCGAAGCGTTGAAGAGCTACATAAAAAGTAGGAAGGAAAACAGATTCTCGGCTCCGGCGGCGACAACGACCGGTTCGGAATGGGGCATAAAGGTCGTTATGCCCCATATTTTCAACCCCGACCTCGAATCCGGCCGAATCGCCAGCCGGCAATCTCCCGGCGGGCCTCCTTGCTGCAACGACCGGAAAGGCGAACAGCGTAAATCAGCCGCAGCCCCGCAATTTCGGCGAGTTTCGGATCCGCCATACGCAAACAAGCCCGGAGTTTCGCTCCGGGCTTGTTTGCATCTATTCTTCAAACGATTAGTCCTCGAACTTCGCCGAGAGGAACTCGCGGTTCAGGCGGGCGATGTGCGAAATCGAAATCATCTTCGGACACTCGGCCTGGCAAGCTCCCGTATTGGTACAGTTACCGAAGCCCAGTTCGTCCATCTTGGCCACCATCGCCTTGGCGCGGCGGGCACCCTCGACACGTCCCTGCGGCAGTTTCGCGAGCGACGACACACGGGCGGCGACGAAAAAGCATCGCCGAGCCGTTCTTACAGGTCGCGCGCAGGCACCGCAACCGATGCAGGCAGCGGCATCCATCGCAACGTCGGCATCGGCCTTCGGGATGGGAATGTTGTTGGCATCCTGCACGGCATTCGTACGGACCGAGATGAAGCCGCCGGCCCGAAGAATCTTATCGTAGGCACTGCGATCCACCACGAGGTCCTTGATTACGGGAAAGCCGCCGAACGCCAGGGCTCGATGACGATCGTCGCCCCGTCTTTGAAACGGCGCATGTAAATCTGGCAGGTCGTGGCGCCGTCGCCCGGGCCGTGCGCACGGCCGTCGATGTGCAGCGAGCACATACCGCAGATACCCTCGCGGCAGTCGTGGTCGAACGCCACGGGCTCCCTTGCCCTCGTGGATCAGGTTGTTGTTCAGAATATCCAGCATCTCGAGAAACGAGGTGTCGGCGGAGATGTTCTCGACTTTGTAGGTTTTCGAATGCCCCTTTTGCCTTTGGCGTCTTTCTGGCGCCATATCTTTAACGTGAAATTCATAGTTTCAAATTGTGTATTAAAGTTAGACGACAGAAGAATTAGTCCTTGTAGTTACGCTGTGCGGGGTGTACGAACTCGAAGTTCAGCGGCTCCTTCGTGAGCTCCGGCGCTTCGTTCTCGCCCTTGTACTCCCACACGGCGGCATATACGAAGTGCTCGTCGTCGCGTTTGGCCTCGCCCTCTTCGGTCTGATGCTCGACGCGGAAATGTCCGCCGCACGACTCCTCGCGGTTCAGCGCGTCGCGTGCCATCAGCTCGCCCAGTTCCAGGAAATCGGCCAGACGCAGCGCCTTCTCCAACTCGACGTTGAACTCGTTCGCCTTGCCTACGACCTTCACATCCTTCCAGAACTCCTTGCGCAGCGCCTGGATCTCGACGATCGCCTTTTCGAGCGACTCCTTCGAACGCGCCATGCCGACGTTCTCCCACATGATGTGTCCGAGCTTCTTGTGAATATCGTCCACGGACTGCTTGCCGTTGATGGAAAGCAACTTCGAAATCTTATCCTTCACGCCCTTCTCTGCCTCGTCGAAGGCCTTGGTATCGGTCTTCACCTTCGGAGCCTGGATCTTGTGCGACAGGTAGTCGCCGATCGTATAAGGCAGGACGAAATAACCGTCCGCCAGACCCTGCATCAGCGCCGAAGCACCCAGGCGGTTGGCACCGTGATCCGAGAAGTTGGCCTCACCGATGGCGTAGAGACCCGGGATCGTAGTCATCGTTGTAATCGACCCAGATACCGCCCATCGTATAGTGTACGGCAGGGAAGATCTGCATCGGCTGTTCGTAGGGATTTACGTCGGTGATCTCCTCGTACATGTCGAACAGGTTGCCGTAACGCTGCTTGATAACATCCTTGCCCAGACGCTCGATCGCGGTCTTGAAATCGAGGAACACGGCCAACCCCGTTTCGTTCACGCCGAAGCCCGCGTCACAACGCTCTTTGGCGGCACGCGACGCCACGTCGCGCGGCACGAGGTTACCGAAGGCCGGATAACGGCGCTCCAGGTAGTAGTCACGGTCCTCTTCGGCAATATCCGAAGGTTTCTTGGCACCCGAACGGAGGGCTTTCACATCCTCGATCTTTTTTGGGAACCCAGATGCGGCCGTCGTTACGCAGCGACTCGGACATTAGGTCAGTTCGACTGCTGATCCCCGTGCACCGGAATACAGGTCGGGTGGATCTGCGTGAAACAGGGGTTGGCGAAGCCGGCACCCTTGCGGTAGCACTGGAAAGCGGCCGAACCGTTCGAAGCCATGGCGTTGGTCGAAAGGAAGAACACGTTTCCGTAACCGCCCCGAAGGCCACTACGACGTGTGAGCGCCGTGACGCTCGATCTCACCCGTGACGAGGTTGCGGGCGATGATACCGCGAGCCTCGCCGTCCTCGATGACGATGTCGAGCATTTCGTGACGCGGGATAGCTCTTTACCGAACCTGCTGCAATCTCCTTGTTGAGGGCGGCGTAGGCGCCGAGCAGCAGCTGCTGTCCCGTCTGGCCACGGGCGTAGAAGGTACGCGAAACCTGCGCGCCGCCGAACGAACGGTTGGCCAGCAGGCCGCCGTACTCGCGGGCGAAGGGACACGCCCTGGCCCACGCACTGGTCGATGATCAGGTTCGAGACCTCGGCCAGACGGTAGACGTTGGCCTCGCGGGCGCGGTAGTCGCCGCCCCAGTGATCGTAGAAGAACGGTATACGGAGTCGTTGTCGTTCTGGTAGTTCTTCGCTGCGTTGATACCGCCCTGTGCGGCGATGGAGTGGGCGCGGCGGGGCGAATCCTGAATGCAGAATACCTTGACGTTGTAGCCCAGTTCGCCGAGCGAAGCGGCTGCGGAGGCGCCTCCCAGACCCGTACCGACGATGATGATGTCGAGCTTTGCGCTTGTTGGCGGGGCTTACGACCTTGATAGCTGTCTTATGGTTGCTCCACTTTTTCGGCCAGAGCACCGGCAGGAATTTTAGCATCTAATTTTAAAGCCATATCGTTTGTATGTTTGTTGTTCTACAATGTTGCAGGATGGATCAGCAGGCACCGGCCATGCAGGGGCAGAAGAAGTAGACGAGCACCACGGCGGCGAATCCGAGGAATATGATCGTGGCCACGATGTTGGCGATGCACTTCAGGCGGGGGATACCAGGTGTCGTTGGCCCAGCCTACGCTCTGGAACATCGACCATACGCCGTGCGTGAGGTGGAACCAGAGAGCGGCGAACCACACGAGGTAGATCACCACGTAGTACCACTGCGAGAAGGTGTAGCGGATCAGGGCGGCACCGTCGGCGGGGCTGTATCCCAGCGAGTTGGTGTGCTGTCCCAGGATCTCGACGAGGCTGCATCTTCGCCCAGAAGTTGAAGAGGTGGAGCAGCAGGCCGACCAGGACGATGAATCCCAGCACGAGCATGTTTTCGAAGCCCAAGCCACGCCCGGTTCCTGAACGGTGACGGCATAGCGCTGCTGTCCGCGGGCCTTGTAGTTGTGGAGCGTGAGGATGATGGCATAGAGGAAGTGGATCAACACGCCGAGTGCCAGAACGACGGTTCCGGCCAGTGCATACCAGTTTGCTCCGAGGAACTCACAGATTGCGTTGTACCCCTCGGGGGAGATGATCGCCGTTACGTTCATCGACATGTGGAAGAGGATGAAGAGCACGAGGAAGCAGCCCGTCACACTCATTACTAACTTCTTGCCGAGCGAGGAATGGATAGGAAACAGGCTCATAATGTTTTGAAATTTGTTATATTTGTTAATGATTTGTGCGTTAACCCGGTTTTTCCCGGCAAAGACGGCGCCAAATTCGACCGGAATCCGGAGCGGGCATCTTCACGACGGGATTGTTTGCGCAAAGATAGCCATTGTTCGCGGAATAACAATAGAAAGGCACAGGAAATTTATCGACGAAAAGCGCGTTTATGACTAAAAATGAGACTTCGGAAAGCGATGCAGGGCCCCTGAACCGGGGTGTGGATGCCCGACAGCGGGCCGCCGTGTCGTTGCGGATCGTAGCCCGGGTTGAGGGAGCCCCGGATTTTGCCCAGGCCCGAACGGTGGGGCTCTACTGCGCATTGCCCGACGAACCGGACCTCTCGGACGCCCTGGTCCGCTGGTCGGGGAGAAACGGCTGGTGGTTCCGCGGGTTGAGGCGAGACGATGCGCCTGTTCGACTACGATCCGCAAACCCTCGTGACGGGAGCCTTCGGGATCCTCGAACCGGGCCCTGCGGCACGCCTTTGCGCGCCCGGGGAGATCGATCTGCTGCTGGTTCCGGGGTGGCCTTTACCCGCGAAGGGGGCGCGTTGCGGCCGGGGCAAGGGGTACTACGACCGCTATCTGGCACAACCCGAATTCCGGGGTGCGAAGTTCGGCGTCTGCTACGCCCACCAACTGATCGACGCATTGCCGGCCGAGCCGCACGACGTGCGGATGGACGGCGTGATTTTGCTGAATAATCCGGATGCTGCGGACGGTCTCGACCGTCCGCGGTGTCTAACCGAAAGAATCGACGAAACGGATGAAAAAAAGAGAAGAGTGGCCCTGGTGCTTGCCGGAGGCGGAGCCCGGGGAGTGGCCCATATCCGGCGCCATCGAGGGAGTTGGAGAGTCAGGGATTCGAGATTGCGGCCGTGGCCGGGACCTCGATAGGAGCCCTGGTCGGGGGGCATGTATGCCTCGGGCCATCTGACGGCATTCAGGGAGTGGATGTGTTCACTCGACAAGTACAAGGTTTTCGGTCTGGTGGATTTCGCCCTCAGTTCCGAGGGGCTGGTCAAGGGTGATCGGGTGATCAAGGCGATGCAGGAGCTGGTTCCCGACGTGCCGGATCGAACAGATGCCGGTTCCGTTTGCGGCCGTGGCGGCCGATCTGCTCACAGGACGCGAGGTGGTGCTCTCGACCGCGGGGGGCTTTACGAGGCCATCCGGGCGTCGATCTCCATTCCGTCGGTCTTCCGGCCCGTGCACCGCAACGGGATGGTGCTCATCGACGGCGGAACGGTCAACCCCCTGCCGCTGAACCGGGTTCGGCGCGAGGAGGGACGATCTGCTGGTTGCCGTGGATGTGAGTGCGCCGTTCGGAGCCGATCCGACCGTGCGGGCCAATGCGTCGCTCAATTATTATAAAGGTGCTGATCGCCTCGTCGCAGATCATGCAGCAGCACATCACGCAACTGATGTGCCGTCTCTACCGACCCGACGTGCTGGTCGAGATGCCGGCCGACAGTTACGGGATGTTCGAGTTTTTACCGTTCGGCCGAATTGATCGAGGCGGGGGCGTGCTGCGACCCGGGCGGCATTGGCGCAACAGTTGGAACACGCCTGAGCCGAGCGGCGTTACGCGGAGAACCCGCCAATCGATCGTATGCGGAGCGGCAGGGTTTTTGCTGGGAATTCGGAATGAAAACGGCATTTGTTTTTGAAAAAGCGACGGCCCGTTTTGAAGAATTCAATAAAATTCAGTGACGCAACTTTACACAGATTTTTTAGGGCCGATCGCCATTTTCCGCCAGAAGATTCGGGTGTGAGGGTTCTCGCACCCCCGGAATCTCGCACGACACAAAGATAGAAAAAACTTTCCGGACTTGCAACGGCTTTGCCCCGAAAAGATACGCGTGCGCCCAAATATCGAGAAAGTTTGTCTTTTTTGGGGCTTTTTTCTTGAAAATTCTCCGTTTTGCCGTCTTTTTTTGTCGCTTTTTTCGCCCGGAACGGATATGAAACTCCCGAGTCCTGCAAGGCTCCGGGAGTTTCATGTATTCGCAGGATCGGAGCGTTTGATCCGGGAATCCCGACGAACACCGTCGGATTTTGCCGCATCGGGCCGACGGTTTCGTTTTGTTCGTTGGGTTTCCGGTCCGATTTCTATTTCCGGTCGTTCTCGCGGACGTAGGCGGCAATACGGTGGCTGCGCTTTCCGGGAGCGGAATACCCAGTCCGAGGGTCAGGTTGGCCGGGTTCTGCTTGATGGGCACCCACTGCGGGGTGTGCTTGGTGAGCAGCAGGTCGGTGGCGACGAAGAGGTTGATCCAGCCCGGGCAGAGGTTCAGGCCCCAGACCGACGGCGCTGCCGCGGTTGTTGAGCAGCGAATAGCTTCCCGTGAGGGTGAACCAGCGAGTCGGGTGGAAATTCACCGATCCGGTGATGTTGTGCATGGTCTTGTACTCCCAGAAGCGGGCCGAGTAGAGTCCGATTCCGACCCGGTGGTTCCAGACTTCGTATTCGAGACCGGCATTGACCGCCGCGCGGGAGCATCTTCGAGGTGTTTTGCTCTCCGTCTGGGTGAACTTCATCATTTCGGAAATCGAAGTCGGGAGCGGTTTCGGTGCCGCTGCCGAGACGGCCACGCCGGTGAATTCGGCCTCCTGGGTCGAGACGCCCGAGACGGTGCTGTTCTTGTCCCAGTTGATGAATCCCAGGTCGTTGACGGCGAGCGACGCTTGCAGGTTGGGCAGGATGTCGTACGTGGCCCCAGGTCGAGGGCAAAGCCGTATCCGGCCGGTTTGCGGGGCTTGTAGTCGATGTCTCCGAACTCGAAGATGCCGGTTTCGGGATCGGCTCGACCGAGGCGCCGTCCACCGTCATGTCGATCGTACCCTTCGTGACCACGGCCCAGCGGTCTTCGCGGAGCGAGATGTCGAAACGGTCGTAGGATTGACCTGCGCACGGGCGAGTCCGGCGAGGAACTTGCCCCGCACACCGATATAGAGGCGGTCGTTGAGCAGCGGGAACGAATAGTTGAATCCGGCTTCGAGATAGGCCTCGGTGGCGGCTCCGAAGTTGTTGATGCTGCCCCTCATCGCCGCGTTTGAGGATTCGAAGAGCGACTTGGGCAGGTTCATGCTCTCGTTGGCCCGGATGTTGATGTCGAAGGACCAGAAGTTTTTGTGATTTTTGTGAATTTAAGCCGAATCCGAGGAGGTTGATCCGGGTATCGAGCCCCATGAGGTTGTTGGTCTTGAGGTTCCGGAGCGCCTGGTCGGGGGGTTACGGAGCTGTCGAGCAGCGTGACGAGTTTTCCGTCGCGTGCAAAGAAGATGTTGTCGAGGGCGATGTTTCCGCTCAGGTTGACGTTCAAGCCTCCGATTGCGGGGAGGTTGATGTAGCCGCGCAGGGGGCGAAGGCGGGGGTTGAACTGCGAACGGAAGGTCAACCCTCCATGAAATAGGCCGTAGGGTTCTGAGCGGCAAGGCCGGTGGCCAGCAGGAGCGCTGCCAGCAGGAGATATGTTTTTTTCATGATGGGGATGTCGGGTTTAGATGTCGAACTTCGCGCTCCGCGTTTGATGAGGTGGAGGGTTGATCGGCTGGGGCTGTACTTTCTCATCCCCGATTGTCCTCGCGATCGAAACCCCTTGCCGGGATAGTATTTGTTGATGTTCACGGCGATTTCGATCGTAAGGCCCCGGACGATCGATTGCAGATCGTCGGCGAAGAGCCGGGTTTCGGGCAGGACGTTCGCGGCGTTGTTTGCCTCGATTTCGGCCGTGAAGGCGACTTCGGTCGGCGTGAAGACCGGAGAGGCGGTGATGGGAGACCGGCCGGTTGTCGATGGTCCCGGCCATGTGGAGTGTATTCTTGGGTTCGAGTCCTCTTTTCCGTCGAGGTTTTCGACGAGCATGTCGACGACATCGTCGCTGAGGTCGATGCGGTCGACGGAGTATTCGAGAGTGCGGGGAGGCTGGTCTATTCGAGTCCCGTCAGATACCCGCGAGCCAACTCTTCGATCTTTTTCATCGAGGCGCTGACGCAGCAACGATCGTTGTCGGAGTACTGTTCGATGAATTGTTCTTTGAACTCCTCCACGGAGACGCCGGGGAGCAGCGACGAGAAATTCGTCGTAATATTTTTCCTGCAGGAGCGAAGCCACCTGTCCGAGTTTTTGGGTCGGAGATCATCTGTGCGAGGAGTCCGGCGAGCATCTGGTTGACGTATTGGTCGTCTTCCACTAATCGCTGGACGGATACGAAATATCCGTTTCCGTCCTGGTCGGGCAGTTGGTTCGGCAGCCAGGTGTCGGCTTCGTTGAAGATTTCGTCGATTGCATCACCGTCGGTTCCGTTGAGTTCGTCCATGCTGACGAGCACCTTGAGGAGCGGGACTTCGAACCGGGAACCGTCACCGATTGCGATGTTGTCGGTGTTGATGTTCGAGAGATCGTACTCCATGTCGACGCAAGCCGTTGAGCAGGCGGCGCATAGAATCCCAGAGAGAGCATAATTTTTTTCATAGGCATGGAAGTGATGGTAAGGACTGCAAAGATAAACGATTCGGACGAATAAAACAACGGATCGGACGTTTTTGTTAATTGACAAAATCGTGATATATTTGTTACATTTGCAGCACGTATGAGCGAAAACGTCCGAGAATCGTTGAAGGAGCAGGTTGCGCTGCTGCCGTTGTCGCCCGGGGTCTATCAGTTTGTGGACCGCACGGGGATGATCATCTATGTCGGCAAGGCCAAGAGTCTTCGCAAACGGGTTTCCTCCTATTTCGTCAATTCAATTGAAGGAGCACAGCGCCAAGGTCGGGTGCTGGTCAAACAGATCGTCGAGATCCGCCACATCGTCGTCGGCAGCGAGACGGACGCCCTGCTGCTGGAAAATTCGCTCATCAAGATGGCCTGCCAGCCGCGCTACAACATCCTGCTCAAGGACGACAAGAGCTATCCGTGGATCGTCGTGCGCCGGGAACCCTTCCCGCGCGTGCAGTCCACGCGCCAGGTCGTGCGCGACGGGTCGCAGTATTTCGGCCCTACGGATCGGTGATGATGCAGCACAGCGTGCTGGAGTTTATCCGCGAGGTGATCCCGCTGCGGACGTGCAAAACTCAACCTCGCGCCGGAGCAGATTGCCCGCGGACGCTATACGGTCTGTCTGCAGTACCACCTCGGTAACTGCAGGGCCCCTGCGTCGGTGCCCAGAGCGAGGAGGAGTATGCGAAACAGGTCGATATGGTGGTTTCGGTGCTTCGGGGCGATTTGCGTCCGGCGCGTCAGTACCTGGAGGGGAGATGTCGCGGGCGGCCGCGGAGTTGCGCTTCGAGGCGGCACAGCGCTACAAACAGCGCCTGGATGCTCTGGACCATTATGCAGGACGGTCGGTGATCGTGAGTGCGAAGATCGTCGACGTGGATGTCTTCTCGCTTCTGCCGGACGACGACGTGGCGTGGTGCAACTTCGTGCGCATCCGCCACGGTTCGGTCGTGGGCGTGCAGACCGTGAAAGTGCTCTCGACGGGTGTCGAGGGGGGATGAGCGCGACATGCTGACGCTGGCGATTCAATACCTGGTCGACACGGCCGGCGGCGGAGTTGGCCCGGAGGTGATCGTTCCGTTCCAGCCGTCGACGACGCTGCTGTTCGACGGCGTAACCTTTACGGTCCCCAAGCGGGGCGAAAGCTCGATCTGCTGGAGTTTTCGCGCAAGAGTGCCCGGATCTACCGCGCCGAGCAGTTGAAAAAAAACCTCGAAATCCGCAATCCCGAACGGCATACCGAGCGGCTGATGAATGCCTTGCAGCGGGAGCTGCGCCTCGACCGGCCGCCGCGCCATATCGAGTGCTTCGACAACTCGAACCTTCAGGGGGCGCATCCGGTTGCGTCGTGCGTGGTATTCCGCGACGGGAAGCCCCGCGCGCAAGGGAGTACCGGCACTTCAACATCAAGACGGTCGAAGGGCCGGACGACTACGCCTCGATGCGCGAGGTGGTCTACCGCCGTTACAGCCGTCTGCAGGCCGAGGGTGCCGAGCTGCCCGATCTGGTGATCGCCGACGGCGGCAAGGGACAGATGGGCGTGATCCACGAGGTGCTGGAGGCTTTGGGGCTCGACATTCCCGATCGCCGGACTGGCCAAGGACGACCGTCACCGTACGGCGGAACTTTATTGCGGTTATCCGCCGTTGCTGGTGGGGTGCGTCCGACCTCCCCGTTGTTCCACTTCCTGACGAGCATCAGGACGAGGTGCACCGCTTTGCCATATCGTTCCACCGTCAGAAGCGCAGCAAAGCCTTTATCCACAGTGAACTGCAGCAGATTGAAGGGGTCGGCGCGAAGACCATTGAGACGCTGTTGCAACATTTCCGCACGGTGGAGAAGGTGCGGGCTGCGAACTGGGAGGAGTTGTCGGCGCTGATCGGCCCGGCGAAGGCGCGCGCAAGGTGCGGGCCTATTTCGAGGGAGCGAAGTGATTCCGCCGGAGTTCCGGAGATGTCCGGGCGATGTTTTTGAAAATAATTCGGGAAAAATGCTTGCAAACGGGGAATTTTTTCTATCTTTGTCCACCCGATTCGCCGCGAGAGATATGAATCCGGTTCGGTTGAGGAAGTTGGGGGCCTTCGAAATAGCGGGGGTTGCCTCCAGAAACAGCCGAAAGAGAGGAAGGATCGATGTCTGAATGCGGAAATCAGCCCGGATGGCGGAATCGGTAGACGCGTTGGTCTCAAACACCAGTGGCAGCAATCTCGTGCCGGTTCGACCCCGGCTCCGGGTACAAAAATCCCAATCGATTGCTTAACAGTCGATTGGGATTTTATTTTTGCTCGTGATAGCCCGCTTTTTGTTCGTTTTTTCGAAAATCAGAACTCTGCTCCTACATTCAATCTCTCATTCGATTGTCGAATCGGATGTGCCCGGAGAAAAAAAGTCTGGAATGCCATTAAAAGTGTCGCCTGCTATCGGATTCAAGCCATTTTTTCAACAGATGCTTTTGAGGAAAGACAACTTTTATTTGTGTTTCCGTAAGCGAAACCCATGTCTCACAATTCTACAATCTGATCAAAAGATTGTTTGCAGCCGCCATGATCCATTTGTTTTACCAATTAACCTTTCCAGGCGACGTGGCCCCTGCCGGACTCTCGTCGTTTTCCTTATCTTCTGCAGAAAAGCCTCTGCATACGTTCGCCCGATGGGGATTGTTGTCGGGCACCCCTTTCAGACGCAGTTGCGCATGGGTGTATTCGGCAACCTGCGACAAGGCCACGACATACGACTTGTGTACCCGCAGGAATTGTCGGCAGGCAGCAATTGAGGTTCGTTTCAGGCTGGTGCGTGAGAGGATGTATTTGCCGTCTCGGCGGTGGATCTTCGTGTAGTTCTCCATCGCTTCGAGATAGCGGATCTCCTCGATCGGGACGACTACGTTGTTGTACTCCTGTTTCAGCGTGATGACCTCCTGACGTTTCCGGATCCGCTGCGGGCCTCCAGACGGCGCAGCGCCTTGTC
>VOFC01001876.1_pt1 | contig 16001 bp, 21 predicted proteins | sample 5384161 | NCBI WGS metagenome assembly VOFC01 (sample SAMN12384722, study PRJNA508395) | human gut metagenome | isolation source: healthy gut B | host: Homo sapiens | reverse complement strand
GGGGCATCATCGCCGACCCGGCCCTGCTGCGGCAGGCTGTGGGCGGTGTGCACCCGCTTCGAAGGAAGAACTGCGGGGCTACCTCGACGAGCTCTACCACGGCTACACCGAGGCCTTCGGCATGGCCAGCTGTGCCGTCAGCCGGATGAAGGCCCACTGGCACTACCTCATCCAGCGGTTCGAGGGCTCCGAAGCGTTCGAGAAGCAGCTGCGCAAGGCCCGGGAGGGCTGGGAGTATGAGGTGGTGGTGAACCAGCTGTTCACTCTGCCGCTTTTATGAGCCTGTGAGCAGTGCGAGGCTGAGAGGTTTATAAAACAAAAAGCCTGCCGTCCCGTAGGACAGCAGGCAAAAGGCAGAGATTCTCAGACGTTCAGATAGCTGCGCAGCATAGCCTGCAGCAGATCATCACGGTCCACTTTGCGGATGAGGGAACGAGCCCCCTTATAAGTCGTGATATAGGTAGGATCTTCGGACAGGATATAGCCCACCAGCTGGTTGACGGGGTTATAGCCTTTTTCCTTGAGTGCGTCGTACACCTGCTGCACGACTTCATGGATCTCGATGTCCTTCTGATCGTGGATAGAAAAAATGGCAGTTGCGTCGCCCACGAAATACACCCCCTTAAATAACTATGATTTATTGTACACGACTTGCGGCAAAACTTCAAGTTTTCCCAGTGAGATTTGCACATTTTGCTTAAATTTTTCCGATTTTATCATGCAAATCAGCGAAGCTGTTTTTGTAGAAAAGAGGCATATCATGATATACGGCATCGGCTGCGACCTCTGCGACACTGCCCGGATGGCAAAAAGCCTCGGCGGCCCCCATGGCTCTGCTTTTGCGGCCAGAGTCTTCGGCCCGGCGGAGCGGGAGGCGCTGGGGCTTTCGGAGAAATTTCTTCCCCCCCTCAGCGCCCATAAAGCCGCCAGTGCGGCGGCGGATTTCGCCGCAAAGGAAGCCTTCCTCAAAGCAGCCGGCACCGGCCTTGCAGGCCCCTTTGCGCTCTGTGAGATAGAGGCCGTCCGACTGGAAAGCGGCGCTCCGGAATACCGCTTTTCGGGCGGCAGCGCACGGTGGATGGACGAGCGTCATCTGAGGGCGAAGCTTTCCCTCAGCCACGACGGCGGCATGGCGCTGGCCTTCTGCATTCTGGAAACGGAAACCTGATTTTCTCTCCTGCATACAATGAGAGCAAGCTGCCCGCGTGTGCATAGCCTGCCCCCGGCCTGTCCATAATAAGGCCAGAGGACGGCACCGCGCACCACATAGCGGGCCTCCCAGTATGCAAGGAGGGAGTTTTCATGGAGGTACACAGAGGAGAAGTTTTCTACGCCGATCTTTCGCCCGTCGTCGGCTCCGAACAGGGCGGTGTCCGCCCGGTGCTCATCGTGCAGAATGAGATAGGAAACCGGCACAGCCCCACGGTCATTGCAGCCGCCATTACATCCCGGCTGGACAAAGCCCGGCTTCCCACCCACATCAACATCCGGGCCGAAGATACGGGCCTCGCCAAGGACAGCGTCGTGCTGCTGGAGCAGATCCGCACGCTGGATAAACACCGCCTGCGGGAGCGGGCCGGCCAGATCACTGCCGAGGACCAGCGCCGGGTGGATCAGGCGCTGGATGTGAGCCTCGGCCTCAGCTCCTATTAAAATTGCAAATGACCGCCCCCCGCAATATGTGGAGGCGGTCATCTGCTTTTTTATTGGAAGTTGGATGATTACTCAGATCTCTGGACGCTGTCCTCTGCGTCATGGAGCAGGGCATACTCACGGATCTTTTTCAGCGTCTGCTCGCTCAGGATATGCTCTGCCTTGCAGGCATCCTCGGCGGCGACGTCCTCGTCCACGCCCAGCTGCACAAAGAAATGGGTCAGCAGGCGGTGGCGGCTGTAGATTCGCTCTGCGATCTCGCGGCCCGGCTCCAGAAGGGTCAGGTTGCCCTCGCCGTCCACCGCAATGTAGCCGTTCTCCCGCAGCTTCTTCATCGCAATGCTGACGCTGGCCTTGGTATAGCCCAGCTCGTTGACCACGTCGATGGAGCGCACGCGGCCCATCCGCTGGGTCAGCATAAGGATAGTCTCAAGATAATCTTCTGCGGATTGGTGGATCTGCATGTTGTCGGCCTCCTGCCTCGTAAAATTCCCTGTCCGGGGCACACAGGCGTTCCGGTCCGGTTTGTTATAGAATACCACATTCCGTACCGTGTTGCAAGCCATTCGCAGTAAGTTTGTCCAATCAAACCAAATCTACCCCGCGCAATTTCGTCACTTTACCGTCTCGAGATAGGCCGCCGGGCCGGAAGTGTAGAGGTCGCCGCCGTGGGCGTCGAGGATGACCGTCAGGGGCATTTTTTCCACGGTCAGACGACGGACGGCCTCGCAGCCGAGGTCGGGCCACGCGATGACTTCCAGCGTCTTGACGCTCTGGGCCATCAGCGCACCGGCACCGCCCAGCGCAGCCAGATAGACCGCGCCGTTGCGGACGACGGCCTCTTTGACGGCGGCGTCCCGCTTGCCCTTGCCGATCATAATTTTATTGCCCAGGTCCAGCAGACGGGGGCTCATGGCGTCCATCCGTCCGCTGGTGGTGGGGCCGGCGGAGCCGATGACTTCGCCCGGGCGCTCCGGCGTGGGGCCGACGTAGTAGATGGCGCTGCCCTCGAGGTCAAAGGGCAGCTTTTCGCCCTTGTCCAGCGCTTCCAGCATCCGCCTGTGGGCCTGGTCGCGGGCAGTGTACACCACACCGGACAGCAGCACGGTATCGCCCGCTTTCAGGGGCGCGAGGTCTGCCGCCGTGCAGGGAGTTGTCAGTTCGTATTGCATTTGCATTCTCCTTTAGCGTCCTGGCCCTTTCACAATGCGGCACTTGCCCGCCGGGTGACATGGCAGGACACATTCACGGCTACCGGCAGACCGGCCACATGGGTGGGCATCTGCTCGATGGCGAGGCCGAGGCAGGTGGTCCTGCCGCCGAAGCCCTGAGGGCCGATGCCCAGCTCATTGATGGCCGTCAGAAGCTCTTTCTCGAGGTCCGCGTAATAGGGGTCGGGGTTCGGGACATCCAGCGGGCGGAGCAGAGCTTTCTTGGCGAGATAGGCCACTTTATCAAAGCTGCCGCCCACGCCGACGCCCAGCACGATGGGCGGGCAGGGGTTGGAGCCGGCCAGTTTGACCGTCTCGATGACGAACTTCTTGAAGCCCTCCACTCCGTCGGCGGGCTTGAGCATCTGGATGCGGCTCATGTTCTCGCTGCCGAAGCCCTTGTGGGCGACGGTGATGGTGCAGCCGTCACCGTCCACCAGATGCACCGTGATGGCGGCGGGGGTGTTGTCGCCGGTGTTGCCCCGGCGCAGCGGGTCGGCCACGATGCTCTTGCGCAGATAGCCGTCGGTGTAGCCCCGCCGCACGCCCTCATGGATAGCAGCTTCAAAGCTGCCGTTGATGTGGACCTCTGTACCCAGCTCCACAAACACGCAGGCCATACCGGTGTCCTGACAGATGGGCAGATCCTCTTCTTTCGCCGCCGCGAGGTTCGACCAGAGCAGGTCGAGGGTGTTCTTTGCCAGCGGCCAGGGCTCTTCGGCCCGGGCCTTGTCCAGTGCTTCCTGCACGTCCAGGGGCAGGCGGGTGTTGGCCTCGATGCAGAGGCGGGCCACGGTGTCCGTAATCTGCTGCGCGGAAAATGGTTCTCATAGGAGCTCCCTCCGTTTACAGGCGGGCCGCGCCGCTCTCGCGGGCAGCTTCTGCCACAGCATTCGCCACAGCCTCGGCCACCCGGGGGTCGAAGGCACCGGGGATGATGTTCTCTTCGCTGCGGTCATCGTCGGTGATGAGGTCCGCGATGGCATAGGCGGCGGCCAGCTTCATCGTATCGTTGATGTCGCGGGCGCGGACGCTTAGAGCGCCCTTGAAGAGGCCCGGGAAGCAGAGGACGTTGTTGACCTGATTCGGGAAGTCGCTGCGGCCGGTGGCCATGACGCGGACGCCGCCGGCCTTGGCCTCGTCGGGCATGATCTCGGGGTGGGGTTGGCCATGGCAAAGACGATGGCGTCCTTGTTCATGGTCCTGCACAGCTCGGTGGTCAGGATGCCGGGCTTGGACACGCCGATAAAGACATCTGCGCCCGCAAGGGCTTCTTTCAGGCCGCCCTTGATCTGGCGGGGGTTGGTCACTTCGCCCAGCCAGTTCTTGTGGACCTCGGCGCTGTTGCAGCCCTTGTACAGGGTGCCGAACTGGTCCACGGCGATGATGTCCTTCGCGCCGGCGGTCATCAGCATCTTGATAATGGCCGTACCGGCAGCGCCGGGGCCGTTCAGGACGATGTGGACGTTCTCCATCTTCTTGCCCACCACCCGCAGGGCGTTGATGAGGGCAGCGGTGACGACGATGGCCGTGCCATGCTGGTCGTCGTGGAAGACGGGGATGTCCAGGTCACGCTCCAGCGTCACTTCGATCTCGAAGCACTCGGGGCTTCTGATGTCCTCAAGGTTGATGCCGCCGAAGGTGGGGGCGATGGCCTTGCAGGCCGCGATGACGCTGGCTGCATCGTGGGCGTCGATGCAGATGGGGAAGGCGTCCACGCCGCCGAACTCCTTGAACAGCACAGCCTTGCCCTCCATGACCGGCAGGCCTGCCTCGGGGCCGATGTCACCCAGACCCAGCACGGCGGTGCCGTTGGAGACGACCGCCACCATATTGCTCTTGAAGGTGTACTTGTAGACGTCGTCGGGGTTTTCCCTGATCTTGCGGCAGGGTTCGGCAACACCGGGGGTGTAGGCGGTGGACAGGTCATCGCGGTTCTCGACCTTCACCTTGCTCACGATGCCCACTTTGCCGTGGTGTGTCTCGTGCATTTCCAGAGCTGCTTTGTTGAAATCCATGGGGCGTTCCTCCTGTTTTTGTATTAGCTCTTTCTTTTTAATAACAAAACCCGGTGGGCATTTCCACCGCTTTTCCCAGTTTTCCGCCCAAAAAGTTCCGCAAAAGGTCCGACAAAGTCGAACGTTTATTTGTGGAAATTTTGCAAAAAACTTTTCTTTTTTTTCATTTTCATTTTTACCCCTTATAATAGAGCATGTTTGATTTGCGCACCGCCGGCAAAATACCGGTCTACCAACAGGAGGGATTCTTTTGAAACGTATTTTCATCACCAAGGCACTCTGCCTTGTCTGCGCCGGCGCTTTGGCTCTGGGCGCGGCAGGCTGCAGCAAGTCCGACAGCTCTTCTTCCGCTTCCAGCGAGGCCGCCAGCAGTGTTCTGGGCTCCGCGGCGGATTACGATTACCAGAACTTCACTTACAGCGATGGTCTGGATGAAAACGGCTACTGGGAGGGCATCCGGGCACTGGATTATGTCACCCTGCCGGAGGATTACGCTCCATCCCGGTCCAGCGTGCTGACGTAGAGCCCACCAGCGAGGACGTGCAGGCCCAGATCGACAGCCTGCTCAGCCAGAACTCCACCACCCAGGACGTGACCGACCGTGCCGCGGCCAACGGCGACACCGTCAACATTGATTACGCCGGCACCGTGGACGGCGTGGCCTTTACCGGCGGCACCTACACGGGCTACAGCCTCAAGCTGGGCAGCGTCTTTCATCGACGGCTTTGAGGACCAGATCGTCGGCCACAAGCCCGGCGAGACCTTCGACGTCAACGTCACCTTCCCGGACGGCTACCGCGACTCCACCGATGCCGACGGCAACGCATTGGTGCTCAGCGGCAAGCAGGCGGTCTTCTCTGTCACCCTGAACTCCATTGAGGAGGAGGTCCTGCCGGAGCTGACCGATGCCTGGGTGGACGAGACCCTTGGCACCAGCAACGACCTGCACAGTGTGGAAGCCCTGCGGGCGTTCTGCCAGCAGCAGCTTTACACCTCCAACCTCAACACCGCCGTCATGGATTACCTGATGGACAACGCCACGTTCCGCGAGGTGCCCAAGGCCGTGACCGATTACCAGGTGACCCAGTGCCTCAACTTACTATGATAAGATGGCTCAGTACTATGGCTACGATCTGGACACGTTCGTCCAGTCCATGCTGGGCTATGACAGCGCCGATGCCAATGCTGGCCGCCATGGCCGACAACATTGAGTCCTACGCAAAAGAGGCCCTGCTCTACCAGGCTGTGGCCGAGGCCATGGATCTGGCCCCCACCCAGGAGCAGATCGACACCTACTCGGCTTACACCGAGGCCTATGGCGCCAACTACTGCACCATGATCGCCCTGATGGATACCGTGACCGACGCCCTGACTACCGGCGCGCAGGTAAAATAATTTTCCCGCGTTCTTTTCCAGCATTCTGCACTCTCCCGCTGCCGGGAGAGTGTTTTTATTTGCAAACTTTTTGTGAATTCTCCGCTCAGCTTCTTCCGCCCTATTGACAAAGTGGGTTGTTTGGAGTATATTTTTAGCAGTCAAACAGATAGAGTGCTAATACAGAATTAGCAAAGTTCAATCTTGTTTGACAAATCTCATTTAAAACCAACTTCCGGTATGAATGGAGGTCGATTCTATGAATACCAATCAATATACCCAGAAGACACTGGAAGCACTGCAGGCTGCCCAGCAGCTGGCGGTGGAGTACCAGCACAACGCCATGGAGCCGGAGCACCTGCTCCATGCACTGGCCACCCAGGAGCAGGGCCTGATCCCGCAGCTGCTCCAGAAGCTGAATGTGGACGCGGGCAGCTTCTCCGCCGCTGTGGCTGAAAAGCTCTCTGCCATGCCACGGGTGTCCGGCTCCGGCCGTGACCCCGACAAGGTCTATATCTCGCAGGCAACGGATAAGGTCCTGAGCGCTGCCGCCCGGGAAGCCAAGGCCATGAAAGACGATTACGTCAGCGTCGAGCATGTGTTCCTCGGCCTGCTGGATGAGCCCACCCAGAACTGTTCCGATCTGTTCCGCGCGTTCAGCATCACCAAGGATAAGTTCCTGCAGCAGCTGACCGCCGTGCGCGGCAACCAGCGTGTCACCAACGACAACCCCGAGGACACCTACAACGCCCTGCAGAAGTACGGCCAGGACCTGGTGGATCTGGCCCGCAAGCAGAAGCTGGACCCGGTCATCGGCCGTGACCAGGAGATCCGCAACGTCATCCGCATCCTCTCCCGTAAGACGAAAAACAACCCCTGCCTGATCGGCGAGCCCGGCGTCGGCAAAACCGCCATTGCAGAGGGTCTGGCCGAGCGGATCGTCCGCGGCGATGTGCCCGAGAACCTGAAAGACCGCACCGTGTTCAGCCTGGACATGGGCGCTCTGGTGGCCGGTGCAAAATACCGCGGCGAGTTTGAGGAGCGCCTGAAGAGCGTCCTCAACGAAGTCAAGAAGAGCGAGGGCAAGATCATCCTCTTCATTGATGAGCTGCACACCATCGTGGGTGCCGGCAAGACCGATGGTGCCATGGACGCGGGCAACCTGCTCAAGCCCATGCTGGCCCGCGGCGAACTGCACTGCATCGGCGCGACCACCCTGGACGAATACCGCGAGTATATCGAGAAGGACCCGGCGCTGGAGCGTCGTTTCCAGCCCGTGCTGGTGGGGGAACCCACGGTGGAAGACACCATCTCCATCCTGCGCGGCCTGAAAGAGCGGTACGAAGTGTTCCACGGCGTCAAGATCAGCGATAACGCCCTGATCGCCGCCGCTACCCTCTCTGACCGCTATATCACCGACCGCTTCCTCCCCGATAAGGCCATTGACCTGGTGGATGAGGCCTGCGCCATGATCAAGACCGAGATGGACAGTATGCCCAGCGAGATGGATGATCTGGCCCACCGCATCACCCAGCTGCAGATCGAGCAGGTCAGCCTGAAAAAGGAGACGGATGCCCTGAGCCAGAGCCGCCTGAAAGAGCTGGAAAAAGAGCTGGCCGAGCTGCAGGACAAGTTCCGCAGCATGAAAGCAAAGTGGGAGAACGAGAAGAACGCCATCAGCAAAGTGCAGACCCTGCGCGAGCAGATCGAGCAGACCAATGCCGCCATTGAGAAAGCCCAGCGTGAGTACGACCTGAACAAGGCCGCCGAGCTGAAATACGGCAAGCTGCCCGAGCTGCAGAAACAGCTGGAAGCCGAAGAGAAGTTGGCCAACGAGAAGAAAGAGGACAGCCTGCTGCGTGACCGTGTAACCGAGGAGGAGATCGCCCGCATCGTGGCCCGCTGGACTGGCATCCCCGTGGAGAAGCTGGTGGAGGGCGAGCGCGAGAAGCTGCTGCATCTGGACGATGTGCTCCACAAACGGGTCATCGGCCAGAACGAGGCCGTGCCCAAGGTGAGCGACGCCATTCTGCGCAGCCGCGCCGGCATTGCCAACCCCAACCGGCCCATCGGCAGCTTCCTGTTCCTTGGCCCCACCGGCGTGGGCAAAACCGAGCTGGCCAAAGCGCTGGCCCAGTGCCTGTTCGACGATGAGAAGAACCTGATCCGCATCGACATGACCGAATATATGGAGAAGTTCAGCGTCAGCCGCCTGATCGGCGCGCCTCCGGGATACGTCGGTTATGAAGAGGGCGGCCAGCTGACCGAGGCCGTCCGCCGCAAACCCTACAGCGTGGTGCTGTTTGATGAGGTGGAAAAAGCCCACCCCGACGTCTTCAACATCCTGCTGCAGGTGCTGGACGATGGCCGCATCACCGACAGCCAGGGCCGCACCGTGGACTTCAAGAACACGGTCATCATCCTGACCTCCAACCTGGGCAGCGACATCATCCTGAACGATCTGGAGCAGCGCCGCGCCAACGGCTCCAACGAGCTGAGCGACGAGGCCAAGAAGCAGATCGATGCCCTGCTCAAGACGAAGTTCCGCCCCGAGTTCCTCAACCGCCTGGACGAGATCGTCTACTACAAGAGCCTGACCAAGGACGAGATGCGGAGCATCGTGGACCTGCAGCTGGACGACCTGCGCCGCCGCATGGATGAGGGCAAGCACCTCAAGCTGGACGTGACCACCGCCGCCAAGGACTTCATCATCGATTCCGCCTACGACAGCGTGTATGGCGCGCGGCCCATCAAGCGGTTCATCCAGAGCCGGGTGGAGACCCTCATCGCCAAGGCCATCATCCGGGGCAGCTACGCCGAGGGCGCTACCCTGACGGTGGATTATGACGGCAATGCCCTGACGCTGCGCTGAAATTTCCCTTAGTATTTTACCTGTTTTGTTCCCACGGACAGGTGGTAACGCTTGCACCGGGGGACTGAATATGATATTATAGTCTTTGAACATGTGCTTTTCATCGCGAAACAGTCACGGTGGGAAGCACATTTTTAGTATCAGCAGCCTGGAAGCAGTTTTCCCGCCACCGGCGGGGAAACTGCCCCGTCATCCGCTGCGTGCCCGTTTGGGCCAGAAAATATCAAACAGAAAGTTGAGTGTGATTTCCCTTTATTATGGACGATGGCAGTCTTACCCTCTTGGTGGCGCTGGTGATCCTGGTGGCCTTTTCCGCCTTTTTCTCCGCCTCCGAGACCGCGTTTTCTTCCCTGAACCAGATCCGTCTGAAAAGCCGCGCGGAGGATGGCGACACATCCGCCGCCCGGGTGCTGGCCATGTCGGAAAAATACGACAAGCTGCTCTCCACCATCCTCATCGGCAACAATATCGTCAACATTGCCGCCGCTTCCATCGGCACCATCCTGTTTACCCAGATGCTGGGGCAGGAGCGGGGCGCGACAGTCTCCACCATGGTGCTCACCATCGTGGTGCTGATCTTTGGCGAGGTCACGCCCAAGAGCCTGGCCAAGGAGATGCCGGAGACCATTGCCACGGCAGTGTCCCCGGTGCTCAACCTGCTGATGCTCCTCTTTACCCCGCTGACCTGGCTGTTTACCCAGTGGAAAAAGCTGCTGGGCAAGTTCATCCACAGCCGTGAGGAAGATACCATCACCGAGGGTGAGCTCATGACCATGGTGAGCGAGGCCGAAAATGACGGCGAGTTGACCGACCGACCGAGAGCCAGCTCATCCGCAGCGCCATTGAGTTCGACGACGTGGAGGTGGAAGAGATCCTGACCCCCCGCGTGGACGTGGTGGCCGTGGAGGACAACATCTCGCTGGAAGAGCTGGCCCAGACCTTTGCGGAATCCGGTTATTCCCGCCTGCCCGTCTATCATGATACCATCGACAACATCATCGGCGTGGTACATGAGAAGGACTTCTACCTGGCCCGGCTGAAAAAAGCCGCCACCGTGGAAGACCTCATCGCACCCACCCTGTATACCACGGGTTCCACCCAGATCTCCCAGCTGCTGCGCACCCTGCGGGAGCAGCACCACCACATGGCAGTCGTCGTGGACGAGTACGGCGGCACCGAGGGCATCATCACCCTGGAAGACATCCTCGAGGAGCTGGTGGGCGAGATCTGGGATGAGCACGACGAGGTGACCGAGGACTTCCGCCAGCAGTCGGACGGCAGCTGGCTGGTGTCCGGCTCTGCCAGCGTGGATGACCTCTACGAGACACTGGGCCTGCCCGAGGACGAGGACATTGACTCCAACACCGTGAACGGCCTCGTGCAGGAAAAGACCTGCCACCTGCCCAAGGTGGGCGACCATTTCCAGCTGAACGACTACGAGGGCGTCGTGACCCGCACGGCCCGCCGCCGCGTCACCGAAGTCCGGTTCACCCACACCGCACCTGCCCCGCAGGACGACGAAAAGGACAAAGACAAGCGCTTTTCCCGTCTGGCGCAGCGCAACGAGGGCCGATAACACTCTATAACACAAAAAAAATCCTCTCCCGATGGGAGAGGATTTTTTTGATCCAGCGATTACTGCTACTTTTTTTCCAGCGGCGCATAATGCCCATGCCCAGCGCATAGGGGCCGGTATGGACTGCGATGGTGGAGCCGATCTGCAGCAGGCCCACCTCGCACGCGGCGGCAGGGTACTTGGCACGCAGAGCGGCACGGGTCTGGAGCCAGAGCCGCTTGCCCTCTTCCTCGTCGTAGCCATAGCCCACAATGAGGCGGTAGTCGTCGGGCGTGCCGCCGTTGGCGTCCAGATAGTTCATCATTTGCTCGAGGGCCTTCTCGAAGCTCTTCTGGCGTCCCCGGGCCACGCCGCCCGAGAAGATCTCGCCGTCTTTGAAGAGGATCATGGGCTTGATGCCCAGGAAGTTTGCCGCCCGGCCAGAGACTTTGCCGATGCGTCCGCCCTTGATGAGGTAATCGAGGTTGCCCACCGTGAAGAAGATGTTGTTGGTGGATTTTTCCGCTTCCAGCCAGGTCACCGCCTCGTCCAGCGTGCAGCCTGCGTCGCGGATGGCCACAGCGTTCTCCACCATAGTCGCCTCCGTGACAGTAGCCGCTGCCGAGTCCATCACCTCGATCTTCGCGTCGGGATAGTCCTCGAGCACCAGCTCCCGGGCGTTGTGGGCGCTGCCCACGCAGCCGCTCATCTTGCCGGTGAAGCAGAGGCAGAGGGTGGGGCGGCCGGCCTCAGCCTGACGGCGGAACACCTCCTCGAAATCCTCGATGGAGGCAAGGCTGGTCTTGGGGTAGGCAGAGGGGTTGTCCACCATGAACTGGTAGAAATCCCGCACAGCGATCTCCTTGCCCTCCTTGCGGTAGTGCTCACCGTCCAGCGAAACATAGAACGGCACGATCTCCACACCCATCTTCTGCGCCATTTCCGGCGTAAAGTCACAGGCGCTGTCGGCGATGATGTCAAACATTAGCGGCATCCTTCTTTCCGGTGAATTCAGGGTTTAGACCACGTGGTGGATGTATGCCTCACGCTCTGCGCCCACAGAGATATAGGTGATCTTGCAGCCCACGGCCTTTTCCAGATACTCGACGTAGTTCTGGGCCTCCTTGGGCAGATCTTCCCACTTGCGGGCGGCGGTGATGTCGCAGTGCCAGCCGGGCAGATACTCCACCACCGGCTGTGCGGTGTCCAGAGCCTCGCCCATGGGGAAGCGGGTGGTGATGGTGCCGTCGGTCAGCTTATAGGCAGTGACCATGGGGATCTTCTCCATGTAGTCCAGCACGTCCAGCAGGGTCAGGGCGACCTCGTCGCAGCCCTGGCAGAAGACACCGTAGCGGCTTGCCACCAGATCGATGGGGCCGACGCGGCGGGGACGACCGGTAGCAGCGCCGTACTCATGGCCTGCCTCACGCAGGTCGTGCTTCTCTTCCTCGGTCATGGCCAGCTCCGTGACAAAGGGGCCGTCGCCGACGCAGGAGGAATAAGCCTTCATGACGCCGACGGAGTTGGTCAGCTTGTGGCTCGGGATGCCTGCGCCGATGGGGGCGTAAGCGCCGATGGTGTTGGAGGAAGTGGTGTAGGGATAGATGCCGAAGTCGATGTCGCGCAGAGCGCCCAGCTGGGCCTCGAACAGCACCTTCTTGCCGGCGGCATCGGCGTCAGCCAGATACTGGCCCACATCGCAGATGTAGTCCTTGAAGATAGCGGCATACTTCTCCAGCCATGCCCACATCTCATCCACGCTGATGGGAGCGGCGTTGTAGCTGCCCTCCATGACGAGGTTTTTGGAATCCACCATGGTGACGAGGCGCTTGTGGACAGAGTCATTCAGATGGAGCAGGTCGCCCATGCGGAGGGTCTTCTTCATGTACTTGTCACCGTAAGCGTAGGCGATGCCCCGCTTGGTGGAGCCGAACTGTGCGCCGGTCTTGGACAGACGTGCCTCTTCCAGACCGTCCTGATCGACATGGTAGGGCATGGTGATGGTGGCGCGGTCAGAGATCTTCAGGTTGGCAGGGGTGATGGAGATACCCTGCTCGCGCAGATTGTTGATCTCACCGTCCAGATGGTGGGGGTCGATGACCATACCGTTGCCCATCACGCAGACAACATTGGGACGGAGGATACCGGAGGGCAGCAGGTTCAGCACGAACTTGCCCCGGGGGTTCTTGACGGTATGCCCCGCGTTGTTGCCGCCCTGATAGCGTGCAACAATATCGTACTCCTGGCTGATCAGGTCGACCATGCGGCCCTTGCCCTCATCGCCCCAGTTGATACCCGTAATTGCAGTAAGCATAATAAATGACCTCTTTATTATTTTTCAAAAGGCGGCCTTTTCCGCGCACCCTGCCCGGGATACGCCGCCTTGGGAAACTTGTTTTCTGCCGCGCAGCTCCTGCCGGAGCACGCAACAGTTCAAGTATAAGTATAGCACTCTTTTTGCCCACAAAAAAAGAGGAAAAAGCGGTTTTGTACGACTTTTTCCCCGGTTCGGTTCAGTTCTTTTGCTCACTCTGTGGATGGTGCCGTCCGGCTCCTTTGATGGAGGTGCGCTCCAGCTGGGCGCGAAGGCTGGACTTCATATCCTCGATATACTCCTTGCGCAGAGCCTGCTGCTCGGCTTTTACGGCCTCCGTCAGGCCGGTGGTCTTGCTCTTGTGTGCCAGCTCGTTGATGCGGGCTATCTTTTCTTTGGTCATCGAAGTTTTCCTCCGTTTGTGGTATAATTAGAAAAATGCTCAACCTCTCCGTCACGGCTGACGCCGTGCCACTGCCCGGTTGCGGCTCCCAGCATCTGCTTCGGCCCGCGCGGGCGATGCATCCTGCTGGCTGACAAAGGGCCTGCTTTCGCTATGGCGGCGGTCGTCGTTACCGCTCCCGAGGGGAGGCTTTGGCATTCCGTAAAGTCTCCGTCATTTTATTCGCCAGAAGCTCCCACCTATCCCAAGGGAGAGGCTGTCGAGGCACAGCCGACTGAGGGTTGCTATGAAGGGAGATGTTTTATAGGTTCATTTTAGTATAGCAAAGGACTTTTCTTATGTCAAACCAACTCAATTTTTCACAGCAGATGGACGAAGTGTTGAAAACTCTGGGCGACACCCCCCCCCGGCTGCTGCTGCACATGCCTGCTGTGGGCCTTGCTCCAGCGCCGTGCTGGAGCGGCTGTGCCAGTATTTCGACATCACCGTCCTCTACTACAACCCCAACACATGGCCCGCCGCCGAGTATCACCGCCGTGGCGAAGAGCTGGAGCGCTTCGTCGCCGCCGCCCACCCGCTGGGCGTGACGGTGGTGGAAGACCGGTACGACCCGCAGGAGTTCTACTCCGCCGTCGCGGGCCTCGAAAACGAGCCGGAGCGCGGCGGTCGCTGCACGGTCTGCTATCGGCTGCGGATGCGCCGTGCGGCCCAGTATGCCGCCGAGCACGGCTTCGACTGGTTCACCACCACCCTCTCCATCAGCCCCCCCACAAGGACGCCAAGCGCATCAATGCCATCGGGCAGGAGCTGGAGCAGGAGTTCGGCGTGAAGCACCTGCCCTCCGACTTCAAAAAGCAGAACGGCTATCTGCGCAGCTTGCAGCTCTCGGAGGAATACGGCCTCTACCGGCAGGACTACTGCGGCTGTGAGTTCAGCGCAAAGGCCCGCGGCATAGAATAAGTGATACACTGACAAATATATATCTTATCTACGTCTAAACGTAACGCCGCTGACGGATGGACGTTTTCAGCTGTTTTGCCGCCTTTTTTCTTCCGGCAGCCGTGCCACGAGGATGGCAAAGAGGACCAGACCCACGCAGGGGATGATGTTGGTCATCATACCGGCGGCAAGGCCCGCACCCTCGGCCACCAGCCGATGACCCACGGCATCAGGATGGCACCGCTGGCCGCCACCGGCAGCATGATGCCCATACTGGTCACGCTGGTCATCCGGCCCGCGCTGGCCACGGCGGTGGGGTTCATGCCCGCCATCGCAAAGGCGAAGGCGAACAGCAGCGCGATGGCCGCACCCTGACTGCGGGCCTGCACCAGCAGGATGTAGAAGATGGTACAGCTCACGCCCATGACCACCATGGCCTTGCGGGGCTGCTTGAAGGGAAAGACAAAGGCGATGAGCAGACGGGCCACGAGGGTCGCGCCCCACATGACGGTGACGGTATAGGCCGCCAGTGCACCCGCGATGATGCCGCTGCCCTTAAAGTAAGTGACCATCCAGCCGGTGACGCTCTGCTCGGCGGCGTTCTGGCAGAACAGCAGGCCGGTCAGCAGCCAGAAGCGAGTGGACTTGAGGAAGCTCCAATCGGTGACTTCCTTCTTGCCGGTTTTGCGCCTTCCCCGCAAAGGGGTGGTGATGTACACCCGCCAGAGTATCAGGCCCAGCACTGCCAGCACCAGCACCGCAAAGGAGCCGCTCACCCTGCCCGCCGCCGCGATGAAGAAAAGGGGCAGAGCAGTGCGCGCAGGCATAGCAGCTGTGCATCAGGTTCATGCCCCGGGTGCGGTCGGCGGAGTTGTCGCTGACCAGAATGGTGCAGGTATTGATCACGCTGCCCTTGGCGATGCCCACCAGAAAAAACGCCAGCGCCAGCACTGCCACCGCGCCGCTGAGGCCCATCATGGCGTAGCCCAGCGCATAGCGCGTTCGCTAAGAGGATGCCATTAACGACAACTACGACACCATTGACCCGAACAGCGTAAACAACGATTTTGCGGGCATTAAGAACTGGTTCAACGAGTTTTACGCCCGTGATACCAGCCGCAAGATTCGGGCTGTTCAGAAGGCCAAGGGAGAGCGTGGAGTACCGCTGACGGTCAATGTGCCGTACGGCTTGCGTGGGCCGACCCGGAGAACCTGAAACATTGGCTTGTTGATCCAGAAGCGGCTGCAATCGTGAAGCGCATCTTCTCCATGTGGATGGCGTCAGGCCGTGGCCCGCCCAAATTGCAAACCAACTGTGGGTGGACAAAGTTCTGACTCCCACCGCCTATAAGTTGAGCCATGGCCTTGCAGTACGAACTCACCCGCCCCGGACCAGACCCTTATCGCTGGGATAAAAAGAGCAGTAAGTTCGATTCTGGAACGCCTGGAGTACACTGGCTGCACAGTCAACTTTAAGACCTATACTAACTCTATCTGGGATAAAAAGAGACATCTGAATCCCGTGGAAAATCAGGCTATCTTCCCGGATACACATGAGCGCATTATTGACGATGATGTGTTTGAAAAGGTTCATTGAACAGATTCGTAGCCAGCGTCACCGCATGACCCGGACAGGCAAGAGCAGCATTTTCAGCAATGAAG
>VOFC01001688.1_pt1 | contig 16001 bp, 22 predicted proteins | sample 5384161 | NCBI WGS metagenome assembly VOFC01 (sample SAMN12384722, study PRJNA508395) | human gut metagenome | isolation source: healthy gut B | host: Homo sapiens | reverse complement strand
CCAGATTTATGGGCCTCAGGTGACTTGGTTTGCGTATGACAATTATGTTTCGGCGTATAATAAGTTTGTGTCGTGGGGATTTCGAAAGAAAAAATAGGTATGTCTTATCCTACTACGGCGACGACAGGAAGCAACGTTACAGGATATAAAAATATTGTAGCTGCCAATCCCGATTTGTCTACCGATGCGAATACGGCGACTATGTCGGGGTCCTCTTATACTTTTAATGGTGTCGATTGCGTAAAGGACAAGATGAACTTCATTCTCGAACAGAATAGCGGTACGGTCATGTATTTTGACATGGGGAACGATGTGGCAGTTTCCGACCCGTTGAGTTTGATTCGTGCTGCGAACTCGGTTATTTCGGCCAATGTAGATACACTAATCACTCGGACAGACGGGGTGTCTTCACTGCCGGTTTTATCGAAAGAGGGAAAAAAAAGACCAATCTCATTTGTAATGACCGGTCGGGGAAATAGTAGTGCTTTCGACATCGGATGCCGATTTATCGCAGATCGCTTTTTCTCGGCTTCGGGTGTCCTTTTTCGGGACGAAAGAATTTCGGGAAAGCAATATACCATATCGACCGATCGTTTTTCTCCGGGTGTATATCGCTCGGGTGAGGTCGTCGGAAGGAGTAGATGTTTTTAAGTTCAGGATTAAATAAGTATCTTAAAATATAATTACATGAAAATAAAGGATATGATTAGACAGGCTTTGTCTGTTGTAATTGTCATGCTGTCGGGCATGCAAATTACATACGCACAAAGTATAACCGTTCGGGGTAATGTCCGTGACGATGTTGAACCATTGATGGGCGTTACTGTACAGGCGAAAGGTACGACAAAAGCTGTGGCAACCGATTTGGACGGAAATTATACGATTTCAGTACCGGATAAGAATGCTGTACTCGTGTTTTCTTACGTGGGTTATCAGAAACAAGAAGTTAAGGTAGGTGATAAGACCGTTGTCAATGTGGTTCTACAAGGCGATGCCCAGTTGCTGGACGAGGTGGTCGTTGTGGGTTACGGCAGTGTCAAGAAAAAGCGATGTGACGGGAGCTATCGCGTCGATACGTCCCGATGAGATGGACGCTTCGAAGAGCGTGACTCTCGATAACTTGTTACAAGGTAAAGTTGCCGGTTTGGTGGTAGGGTCTACCAACACGACTCCGGGAGCCGCTACCTCTATAACGATTCGTGGAGCCAGTTCGTTACGTGGCGATAACCAACCGTTATATGTAATCGATAATATTCCTCAGGCCTCTACGGGTGAGTTCGCCGCTTCTGCATTCGGCGATGACGATTATCAAACTGCGGCCGATCCGTTGAGCAGTTTGAATCCTGCGGATATAGAGAGTATTGAAATTTTGAAAGATGCCTCGGCCACGGCGATATATGGTTCGAGGGGTGCTAATGGTGTCATATTGATTACGACTAAAAAAGGAAAGAGCGGTAAACCTCGCATAAACGTGAATGCTAACTTTACTGTTGCGAATGCCACTCGATTGTACGATATGTTGAATTTGAGCGATTATGCCGATTACCGGAATGCTCAGTCTGGTCCCGACGATCGCCAGTTCTTCAAATCGGGGAACGAGGTGCGTTATATTTTCTCGGGTGGAAAATACGACGAGACCGACCCTACTTCGTATCGCATATTGCAGGAACGGGATTGGCAGCGTGAGATTTATCGTACGGCTTTCTCACAGAATTATTCGGTCTCGGTGAACGGTGGTTCCGACAAGGTACGTTATTTTGTGTCGGCTTCTTTCAAAGATATCAACGGTATTGTAAAACAGACTGGTTTACAACAGGGGGACTTACGTGCGAATTTGTCGATGGACTTGTCGAAGACCGTATCGGTGGATTTGTCGTTAAGCGGGTCGTTGAAAAGAACGATATGATGTCGGGTAGCAATGCCAACGGTGGAGCACAAGGATCGGTATCGGTAACCGCTATTACTTCCCAACCGTTTGAGTATCCCGCCGACGACCCTTCGTTGAGTGGTACGAACGGTATGGAGAAGAGGATCACTGTATTCAGTTGGTTGAATGATTATGACGACCAAACGACTGAGAACGCATTTCGTGCTTCGATGGACTTGAAGTGGAAAATATGGAAAGGCCTCACATATAATCTTCGTGCAGGTGGCAATTTGAGGGACGAATATCGTGCCCGTTGGTTCGGCACGGAGACTTTCCGGGGGAATAACGATAAAGGTTCTTTGGGTATCACCGATTTGAGCCAAAACAATATCACTGTCGAGAATATGTTGAATTATCATCATACGTTCGACCGTATTCTCGATTTAGATGTAACCGGGGCTGTTACTTATGACGATTACAATTATCTGAATAAGAGAACACAGGGCCGTCAGTTCTCCAATATGAGTTTCGGTATAGACGGATTGCACATGGCCGAACGCATATCTTACCTCGAACCCGTACAAAGAGACTATCAGTTACTCTCTTATCTGGGACGCGTGAACATGTCGTTCCTCGAAGGTCGTTATCTGGCGACGGCATCGTTCCGTGCCGATGGTTCGAGTCGTTTCGCCCGTGGACATCGTTGGGCATATTTCCCTTCTTTTTCATTGGCATGGCGTATGGAACAGGAAGATTTTATAAAGGATAATGTGCATTGGCTCGACCAGTTTAAGGTGAGAGTGGGATATGGACAGACCGGAAACTCGGCTATCGATCCGTATAGTAGTTTCTCGAATTATAGCCAAATTATAGACTATGCTAATGCTGTGGGTGACAAGGTTCTCGCTATGGCTGTCGATAAATTACAGAACGAGGGTTTGACTTGGGAAACGACCGAGTCGTGGAATGTCGGTGTGGATTTCGGGGTATTGAAAAACAGATTGAGAGGTTCGTTCGACTTTTATAATAAAGAGACGAGAGACCTACTCATTTCCAGAGTATTGCCGCCTTCGGCCGGTTTCCCGAGCATTTATTATAATTCGGGGAATTTGTTGAACCGAGGTATCGAGTTCAGTCTCGAAGCCGATATTATCCAAACGAAAGACTTTTACATGGACGTTCGGGGAAATATCGGAAAAAAAATAACCCGAAGATCAATAGTCTGGGTGTTTCGAGAGGTAATTTCGGTGTGTATGAGAATATATTGGCTTATGAAGGAAACTCGTTGGGTAACCACTTCGGGAATGCACACTTGTTCTGGGTAGGACATGAGCCGGGGCTATTCTTGGGTTATCAAACCGATGGAATCGTTCAGGAAGAAGATTTGCCGGCAAATGGCGGTTCGTATAATGTAACGCAAGATTTAAGTACGGGTGGAGCGCCTCAGGCTGGTGATATTAAAATCATAGACCAGAACGGAGACGGTGTGATCAATACCGATGACCGTGTGATTATCGGTAACCCGAATCCCGATTTTACTTACGGTTTTCAAACTCGTTTTACTTGGCGCGGTCTGAGTCTTTCGGCTCAATTTAATGGAGTGCACGGGAAGGATATGATCAATACCAATATTCGTTATCAAGCAATCCCGAACCGTACGGGTGGCAACTTGCGAACCGAGGCTTGGGTAGGCGCGTGGACTGCCGAAAACCGTTCGAACGCTTATCCGAGAGTAAATTATACATTGCCTACACCGGCTGTATTGGATCGCTATGTAGAGGATGCCAGTTTCTTGCGTTGTACCGATATTACCCTTTCGTATAATTTACCGAAGGCGGTAATGAAAAAGATCGGGTTTAATTCGATCAATATTTTCGGATCGGTTAAAAATGCTTTTATTATAACCGATTACAGTGGTTACGATCCTGAGGTTAACTCTTTTTTTGCATTCGATGGTTTACGTCCGGGAGTGGATATGAGTTCGTTCCCTCATGCTCGGTCGTTTATATTTGGTTTGAATGTTTCATTTTAATATATAGTAATTTATGAAATCGCTAAAATATATAATTGTCTTGGGAATAGTGACGGGTGTCACTTTCTCTTCTTGTGAAGACTGGCTCGACGAGAATCCCAAGTACTCTGTGGATAATACCGTTATATTCGATTCGGAAGAGACTGCTAAGCAGGCTTTGGACGCTTGTTATGGCTATTTGACGACACAAGACTGTTTCGACAGGGTGTTTATGAAATGTCAGTGGGGTCATCGGGGCTCTCGTGGTCGCAGACAAATGGTTCGGAACCGGACCGTTACGCTTCGTTGAATGCCACTACGGCCGGCGATGCCGTGCTGTGGGCTTGGCGAGGATTGTACAAAGCTATCCAAGAATGTAATACTTTCATCGTGAATATGAATAACGGTTCGTTGAGTGAAGATCTGAAAGAAAACTACACGGCGCAGGCTTCGTTTATTCGCGGGTTGTGTTATTACTATCTTTCTATGATGTGGGGTGATGTTCCTTTGCGGATCGAACCGTCGGCCCATGATGCGATTTCGGAACCGAAATCGTCTTTATCGACGTTGTCGGCCAGATTTTCATCGATTGGAAGTATGCGTATGACAATTTGCCGGAGTATGGGGCGTAATTCGAAGCGGTTTTTTGAGAGTTGGTGAAAATGAGGCGAAAAGCGTTTGTTTATAGGGGGTTACGGGGTTGAGTGAAAAATAGGTCGGAAATTCGAAGCGGTTTTTTTTTCTTTGCATGGGCTTTACATAGGCTTTACAAAAACGAGGGGAAAAAGGCTTTTTGGGGGCCATATCTTTACATCGGGTCGTGAATATTGCTCAAATGGGCTTATAAGTGTGTTTTTTATGGCTGTGTCCGCTCCATCAGAGTCATGGGGTGCACTGATCGGGGGAAGGTGGTTTGGCGGTTTCGCTGCCGTTTTTTTTTGATTTATCTAAAATTATATTATCTATTTTATTCCAAATAATAATTATTTAGTATATTTGTAGGTATAAAAGTTACGATATGGCAAAGGTAATACATGTGCATTTATTGCATAATATAGGCGGAACGAAACAAAAGGACTGGTATTTCAGCAGTATATCGGCGGTATATACAGTTTTGACGGCTGAACAAGTGGGAGCGACGAAGAATTACCTGCTCCATGCCGGGCTGTCCGGGAATGGCACGATATGTACAAAAAGAGCTATAATCAAGCAATCTACGCTTATTTCAGGCAGTAGGAAGACTATCGATCAAGACGAAAAATAACGCCGTTATAATAACTTTCGGACGTTATTCCATAAATGCTGATAGAGAGGGCTGAATGCCCTCTTTTTTTGTATCCGTTTTGATTTGGGGGTTACATTAGGGGTTACTGTTAGGAGTTACAAATTTATGAAGTTAGGGGTTATATTAGGGGTTACAAAACAACTATTATTAACGTGTACCCACAAATATAAAAAAGGTGCTAAAATGCAAATAAGTCCAATTTTTTGCCATTTTCGAGGAGGAAATCGATATTTATTTTTTTAGTCTTAAACTAAATATTTTATTGATTTACAATATATTTAATTAAATATTTAGTTGCATTACATTGAAAAAAGTGTGCGTGCGGCTTATATGTGATACTATGGTAGTGTGTGATGACTACACAAAGTATGGGAAATTAAAGGTCAAATGCTTGCGGACCGCCTAAGTATGCAACCAATTCAGGTTTATTATCTTTTATACGAGACAATGACAGTGCTTTGGGATCCTTTGTATACTCCTCAAATAGATTTAAATATTGAGTTTGGTCTCCCAATATACACAAGTCTCCGGTAAACATATCTTCTCTTGCGTATTTTACGATTTTAGAGAATAACTCTGTTTGGCTATACTTTAAGACTTTCGGGTGAAATTCCTTAATTAAGGCAATGTTTTGCTTTATTTTATAAAAAGACCTTTCATTTATTGATTCGACGTAACAGACTATAACCATTCTTATGGCATGTGCTGCTTCGTCAATTTCTTCTTCTTGGAGTAATTGGCAAATTTCATCACCGTGAAAAGATGTTGTATCGTCAGATGATCCAAAAGCTCTCTTCGGTCGTCTGTTGTATTGTCGATATTTCTTCCGCTGTTGCCTTGCGAGAATTCTTTTCTTCAAAGAGACGAATTAAAATTTTAATAATAAAATCTTTTGTAAACTCCATACAAATTGTTAGGGGGGCTTATTATTCAAGGCCGACAGATCCAACCACAAGGGCGAGACCTGTTATCTCATCGAACGGTACATCGAAAGCCGGATATTCCTTGTTGTCGGACACTACTGTAATATAACCATCTTTTGTACTCGGCATAAGCCGTTTCACGAGAATACCTTGCTCTCGTGTAGCAATGACGTGACATTTATTCCATTGTAGAATTTTCGGTCTTTGAGTATAGTGCAAGCTATCACGTCTCCGGGTTAAAATGCGGGTACATGGAAAGACCGGATACTTCAATCATGAAATCCACATTGCAATAGCGAAACTTGGGTATAACGTAGTACTCTTTTACATCTTTTTCTTCAATAGAGAGGAGACCGTTACCAAAGCCAGCCGCTGCTGTTTCAGTAACCAAAGGAATGGGCTTTACGTTTGTGGTTTCCCATATCGTTGTTAAAGGGCGGGCTTTGGGTCGATCGATATTATCTTCCGGTATAGGTGTATTGGTAGCAGTAGGATTAACTGTTACAGATTTGAGCATATTCCCATGTCCAGTTAGGAGCCATTCTGGATTAACATCTGGATATGTGGCGATAAATTTCGCCATAACATCTTCGGTTATACCTGTTGCACTTTCAAATCCCCCTTGACACTCCTATTCTGGTATAAAAATCGCGCTTGCTGATGCCTAATGTAGATATTGCAAAATTCTTTGTTTTATTGGCGATATTTTTTGCTCTTTTGTTTGCATGTGGCGAAATCTTTTGTATATTTGCAAAGTGTTTAATCAGTAAACAGCGGCCAAATATACAAAATTGGCTCGAAATTAACGAGTGTCAGAGATTAAAGAATATGAACCGAAACCTATTATTAACAAGTGAGACGATGGAAAATCAAGAAACGATGATGAAAAAGCGGGATTTTGTAGCCGAACGGGTGAAATGCCGTATCGATGGACTTTTGGAAGAGGCCGACAACTATACGCGAATCATGAATGAGGATTATGAGTCATTTTTTATGGATCATGCGGAAGATATGTATAAAGTACAGCTTGAACTTTCCGAATACCGCAAGTTGAAAGCCGTGGTAAGCTCCGGAAGCCTTGAAGATATCCGGTCATATTTGGTAAATAAAGTGAATAACATTACCAATACCCTGCTTGGCGAAAAATTGCGATTAAATACTACCGGCGCCACTACCCAGCTTGCCCATATTTTAGAACTGGAATTGATCCGGGATTTACGCGGCAAGTTTATCATGTTCCTTGACTTTATCGGTAAAGACGAGAATGTCGCCGGATAATAAAAAATCGAGCGTGACAGCCCGGAAGGCGTCAAGAGACGGGCGGACGGTGTGGAAAGACACACGGGGCAATGGTTTTTGCGTTGGGGTTCGATTCCCCATGCCCCACAAAAATCCAACCATTAAAACTTAAAGTTATGAAAGCAACAATGAATCCAACAAAAATGGAGGCGCGGATCAAACAGAAGCTGCGCACGCTGATCGGCAACGTGACACACATGCAGAATGTCGCCGACCAGACGCTGGAGCTTATCAAGAGCATCCTGACAGAGGACGAGCGAAACGACTCGGACACCTGCCGCGTCGTCGAGAACCTGTCGTGCGTGTGCGAGGAGGCATTACAGGTGTTGTGCGAGGAACTGAAAAAAGGGAACCCGGCTTTACGAGATTCTGAACGAAGAAGGAATGCGAACCAAAGCCATTGACAGCCTTTGATTATGAAAGCCATTGAGAATTTTTCGGGGAACCCTCTTTATCGTCTATTGTCTTTTGAAGAGCTTCCTCAGTTATACAAAGAGTTGATTCTTTCCTGTTATGGAACTCCGTATACGGATAGGCCAGCGGGCGACAGAACTGTTCCGGGAAAGGATCCTCTTTCAGGAATTTTTGGAGCTGACTCTGAACCTCGAACGGATCACCCCGAAAAAAGATGTCATAGTCTTGAAACAGGCCGTCGACTATCGCTCGGAACTCCTTTATCGAGGATAAAGAGTTCGAAGAAGAACGAAACCGAACAAGGTCGGCGACAAATCCTTGAAAAGGCGTATGCAATTTATCGTGAATTTCGTCGAACAATGGGGCTTCGATGTCTATCGCGTAGTCAATTCTACGCAATGTCGCGGCACTGATTAGGGTGTCAAGGACAAACTGGCGATACCGATTTGCCTTTTCGGCATCCAAGTATGTAATCACATAGTTCAATCTCCATTTCTTGGGAGTTTTTCCGGACGGTTTCATGATGTAGTTATTGTAAACAATCGCAAATATAATAAACCCCAAATAAACAGACAAATGAGAAAGCAGATATTGACAGACAACGAGACCAAGTCCTTCTTGATGAAAACATTCAACTGTACCCGCCAAGCGGTATGGCAGGCATTGACCTTCCAGCGCAACAGCGACCAAGCCCGGCGGATACGCCATCTCGCCCTGCAACGCGGCGGTAAGTTGACAGACGGCTATGCACCGAAGTGCGAGACTTCCTACGAAGAAGGAGAAAAAACGATGACCCAGAGATTCGGGTCACGTGTAAAGATAGTGGCGTATAGTGAGACCGGGAATGTATCCGTGTTCGTGGACGACCGGCTGAAAGAGAATTATGAGAATTTGGACGTTTGCAGCCTCATGCAGTTGCAGAGTGAGGTGGAACAGATGGCAGCAGTGTTGTAAGAGGAGGCGATATGGAATACTACGGAAAGATATTGTGCATATCGTACCACGATCTGACATACGACGACCGCCCCGTCATCATCGATGGGAAGGGCGACTACAGCAGAAGTCGTGCGTTGAAAGATGTACATCCGTCGATGCTTTCCGAGGAAGAACTTGCACCCATCATGTCAGAGGCTAATTATAAGCAGCTGGCAGCCCGGGGACAAATCCATGTGGTACGTTCAGGAAGGGGGTTGGGAGGTTATGCTCTGGTAGAAGTGGCCACCCTTCCCATTCGGTTTCAGGAGAAGATAAAGCTAAAATACGGGGACATGAAAGACGATATTCTCAGGAACTGGTTCGGCAGCCACTTCCACATCAACCCGAAAGCCCGGGAGTTCTACTCCCGATTCCGTTTCGACAACGGTAACACGCTCCTCCGGAACGCATACAGGAATACACGGTGAACGCCTCGGTGATAGAGAGCGTGCTGGAGCTGATGGCCGATACGGTATTGATGCGCAGAGCCATGAAGGGCGGCCCGGTGAACTGGAGCGAGATGGCGGGGGCGATCAGTTACTATCAAATCGAATTCGGGCATACGTTGCCGATAAGCGCCAACCGCTTCAAGAGGCGCGTGTGGGATTTCAAGGCTCAGGGATATGAGAGCTTGATCAGCGGAAAATTCATGAATCAGAACCGTCGCAAGGTAACTTACAGTATCGAGCGGGTGCTGCTGGCGATAGACGCCCAACCGGAACAGCCCTATAACACGACGGTATGGGAACAATACAACCTGTTTCTGGAAGGAGAATGCGAATTATTTGACCCGGAAACGGGCGAGATACTCGACCCGGCCGATTTTACAGACAAAAACGGCAACCCGATCGTGTTAAGTCCCAAGACGGTGGCGAACTATCTGACCAATCCCAAGAACAAGGCGTTGAGGGCGAAACATCACATGAGCCAATGGGACTTCAACAACGCCTACCGTCCGTACCATTTACGCTACACGGGAGCCTATTCGCTCAGCAAGATCTCCCTCGACGACCGTGACCTCCTCGTCCGATGAAGGACGGCAACCGGGTAAAGGCTTACTACGCATACGATGTGGTGAGCGGCGCCGTGGTGGGCTACGCTTACAACCGGCTGAAAACCGCCGAACTGTTCCTCGACTGCATGCGCAACATGTTCCGACCCTTGACCGCAACGGCATGTACATACCGGCGGAGCTGGAAGTGGAGCACCACTTGGTAAAGGACTTCGCCGACGGCCTGATGCAGGCCGGCACGGTGTTCCCGCTGATCCGTTGGTGTAACCCCGGCAACTCGCGGGAAAAGCGGGCGGAACATTTCAACCGCCAGAAGAAATACGGCGTGGAGAAACGCTCGCAGGCGGGCATAGGCCGCTGGTGGGCCCGTCTGGAAGCGAACCGTCCGAAGGAAGAGAAAGTATATGACGAGTACAACGACACCTATAAGGTGAAGAGCTATACCTACGACGAGCTGGTGGCCGACGACATTCGCTCCATCGACGAGTATAACAACCAGCTACACCCGAATCAGAAGCGATACCCCGGCATGACCCGCTGGGACGTATTCTGCAAAATGCAGAACCCGAACCTCCGCCCGTGGGACAAGGCCGTGCTTTACCGGTATATCGGCTTCCACACGAACACGACCATACGGAACAACAGCTATTTCAAGGTACAATACAAGGATTTCCGCCTTCCCGACCCGGAAGTCATCGCCCGGCTCGAACCCCGTAACTACAAGGTTGAAGCCTATTATTTGCCCGACAGCGACGGAAACATCAACGAGGTGTATATCTACCAGAACGGACGGTATCTCGCCGCCTGCAAGCCTGCCCCCTGCGGTATAACGAGAACACGGCCGAGCAGACCGAGGCCGACCGCGAGGCTTATACCGAACAGGCAAAATATGTAGCCAAGTTCGACAAGATCATCAAGGAGGGCAAAATCAAGCCGTTGGGAATCCTGAGCAAAGAGGCCTCGAAAACGGTATCCACCGTAAAAAGCCGAGGCGGTGGAGACGCAGCCCGCCGACGATACGGAAGACTATTCGGCATACCTCAATGTGTCGTCCTTCGAAAGAGACGCCATGTCCAAACTCTAACGATATAAAAAAACATTCAAACAGCATTCAATATGGAAATAACGAACGAATTGAAACAACGGATTGCGGAGGCGATAGCCGCCGACCGGGAGAATTACCCCAGCGACAACCGCCATGCGACGGCTCTGGGTATTTCTCCGAGCGTGTACAACTCCATCAAAAGAGGAAATTATGAAAAACAAGTGAGCGACGCCAACTGGGTGGGTATCGCCCGGAGGCTGGGTGTGCAACTGCGGGCCGAAATGCCGTGGACGGCGGCCAAGACCCCGACCTATGCGTTTATCAGCAAGCAGTTGGAGATGTGTCAGGAGAGCGGACTGAGCGCCATTCTGTGCGACATGCCCAACATCGGGAAGACCTTCGGCGAAGGTGTACGTCAAAAACCACAAAAACGCCGTGTATGTGGACTGTTCGCAAGTGAAAACGAAACTCAAACTGATACGGTATATCGCCAAAGAGTTCGGCGTGAGCAGTTACGGACGTTACGGCGACGTCTACGAGGATCTGGTGGCTTACCTGCGCACGATAGACACCCCGCTTATCGTGCTGGACGAGGCTGGGGACTTGCAGTACGAGGCTTTTTTGGAATTGAAAGCCCTGTGGAACGCCACCGAACGCTGCTGCGCATGGTACATGATGGGTGCGGACGGCCTAAAAGAGAAGATAAACCGGGCCATCGAGGGCAAGAAGGTGGGCTACACCGAGATGTTGAGCCGGTATGGCGACACATACAGCAAGGTGACCCCGACGATGCCAAAGAGCGCGAGAAATTCCTGCGGGCGCAGGCCGCCATCGTGGCGAAGATGAACGCCCCGGAGGGCTCGGACATCGCCCGGATCGTAAATCTTACCGGCGGAGGGGGCTTCGCCGGGTATATACCGAAATCGAGAAATTGAGGAGGGCGCAGATATGATGACGAAAATAACATTAGAGGATAGAGGTCAGGACATCTTGTGGTTTAAGGTAAACGAAGACGGGATTGTCGAAGAATCCGGTCCGTTCCAGAATGAAATATGGAAAGACGCATATATTCCTTTTCGGAAAATCCGTGTCGGACAATTGCCCCCCATATCCTTTTATCCGTATATCATATTCAATTTTCTACAATATAGGGTCGTATCAATAGAGCCAAGCCATGAAACTGAAACGAGCGTACAGCCCCAAAGAGGTGCTTAACATGAAGATACCCTGTTACGAGTTCACCGGGCAGTGGCTCGTCTCCATCGGCCGACCTGCCAAAAAGCGGGTGTGGATCATCTGGGGGTCGAGCGGGAACGGCAAAGCTCTTTGTCATGCAACTGGCCAAATACCTTTGTGCGTTCGACAAGGTGATATACGACAGTTTGGAGGAGAGCACGGGGCTCTTTTTGCAAATGTCATTGAAACGCCATCGAATGGAAGAGGTACGCAAGCGGCTGCTGATTCTCGACCGGGAACCGATCGATCAACTGGAGGAACGGTTGAAACGAAGGGCAGTCCCAGAGTGGTGATCATAGACAGTTTCCAATATAGCGGGTTGAGCTACCCTGCTTACAAGAATTAAAGGAGCGGCATCCCAAAAAGCTGTTCGTTTTCATCAGCCATGCCGAGGGAATGCACCCGGCCGGCAGGACGGCCCGAAAAGGTGGAATACGATGCCGATGTCAAAATCATGGTGAGCGGCTTCAAGGAAGGCGTGGTGCAAGAGTCGGTTTATGGAGCAACCGGGCGAGGCCTACACAATATGGGAGGAAGGCGCCGCCAAAACATGGATGGAAGATGGACAAAAAGAGAATGCGCCGGAAGAACCTGCTGTATAGGCTCCGGAAGAAGGGCGTGAAAGTCAACACGAGAGAACGCTGTGTTTACCTGCCCTACGGCAGCGAGCCGGACAACATCGCACAGGTTCGCCGTCTGCGGAGAGAATATGATTTTGTAGTACAATTTGAAATAGTATGATCATGGAAAAGACGCAAGAAAACATCTGCTGCATTTGCGGCAGGAAGTTCATCGGATACGGGCATAACCCATATCCGGTAAAAGAAGAGGGACGCTGCTGCAAACTGTGTAACTGGCAGAGGTGGTACTGGAAGAACGATTGAACAATTTTACGAACGAAAAACCACAGAAAAAATGAACAAGAAAGTGTACATCAGCGGGGCGATAGCCCATTGCGACTTGGAAGAGCGCAAGGCGGCTTTTGGAAATGCGAACGATTCCTTGCCTTGAAAAAGGCTACAATCCCGTGAACCCGTTCAAGAATGGGCTGCCCGACGAGGCGCATTGGCGGGAGCATAGCGGGCGGACATCGCCCTGCTGCTCGGTTGTGATTATATCTACATGCTTCGAGGCTGGGGAGCTGTCGAAGGGTGCCAAGCTCGAGCTCGACGTGGCCAGCTCGTGCGGCATCGAAGTGTTGTTCGAAAACCAGTTTAATCTTTGAATTATGGAAGAAAAACAAAAGGTGCAGGTCGTATTTGAGTTTGACCGGGAAGACTTTGAGTCGATCATGACACTGAAAAGTCCGGAGGAAAAAGAAACGGCGGAAGAGGTGTGGAATGCTATGGTTAAGGAACCGGTGGTTGTCAAGGTTGACTCGCTCGACGAAAGGGATAGATACGATGTGAAAGTTATTATGGTGAGTTGGGCGATGTATGCAATCGCCGATAGATTGGAGGAATGAACATGGCACAGGAAGTAACCAATTTCGCCCGGTTTTACGCCCTGTTCGGCAAAGTGCCCTATTACGGCGACCGGAAGAATTCAAGCGCTCGATCGTGAGGCAATATACACGGAATCGCACCGAGAGCCTGCGCGAGATGACCCGGGCGGAGTACAACGAGTGCTGCGCCGCTCTGGAACAGCTGACCGGGCAGGACGAATGGCGAAAGAAACTGCGCGGAGCTGCGGTTCCGCCGAAGCGTATGTCTGAAACTCATGCAGAAAATCGGCATCGACACCACGGACTGGGCAAGGGTCAACGATTTTTGCCTGAATCCCCGGATCGCCGGCAATGCCTTTCGGGCGGCTCGATACCGAAGAACTGGAAACAACTGGCCCGTAAAGCTGCGCTCCATCGAGCGGAAGGGAGGGCTGAAAGTGAAGGAAACGAAAAGAGACAAGAACACGAAGTGAAACAACCGGGCCGGACCGTCTATGTAATCATAGACCCCAACGCCCCTAAAAAACTAATAGAAATGAAAACAGAAGCACGAAAAATCCTTGACGGGATTAAAAATCCAGCTCCTTGAAGCGGCGACGTGGCTGTCGGCCGAAGAGCGGGAGGAGTTTTTTTAGCGACATCAACGAATGGGCCTACGAGCAGTACGAGGGCGGCATTGGTCTGTCAAGAGCCTGAAATGCAAAATTACGAGGAGGACGATCATGACCCTGAACGACCAGAACAAGGTGAAAGCGGCCGGTTTCACCATTATCCGCAAAGACGACCTATCCGAACCGCGAATCAAAATCAGCACAAAGAACAACGGAGGGTGGAAACATGCCAAGTATGAGACGAAGGCCACGCGGGACAAAGCATTCAAGACCCTTTAAGAAAGACAAGATTATCAGTGACTAACCCCTAAAAAAACAATTAAAAATCATGGAAGGAAACAACCAAACAGACCGTGTTCATGACGGAAGAAGAAAGGCCGAGTTCGAGGCTTTCCAACAGGCGAAAGCGAGAAAAAGCGGCCGAAGAGAAGGCGAGAGCCGACCGCGAGATGTATAAGCAGATGGTGGACGAGGAGATCGAACGCTCTATTCCGGTGTTGCTGGTATCAGCGAGCGCATCAAGGAGAGCAAGCGGACGGTGATGGAGAATTTCAAGACCATCCTTGAAATGAAGTCCGACCTGTTTAAACCAAAGTGCGCAACGACCAACGCGGTCAGCCGCAGCTTCACCAACAGCGCCGGGCGACAAGCGTATCACGTTGGGCGTGTATGTGACAGACGGTTACCGGGACACGGTCGGGAAGGAATCGCCATCGTGAAGGAGTACATCGCCTCGCTGGCCAACGACGAAAAGACGCAGGCGTTGGTGAACATGGTGTTCCGGCTGTTGAGCCGCGACGCCAAAGCGCGCACGTTAAAGGCCAGCCGTATCGTGCAGCTGCGCAAGGGGTGGCCGAAGATACCGGTGACGCACGGTTCATGGAGGGTGTGCGCATTATCGAGGAGAGCTACCGGAGAGTGAGGAGGTTTATCCGAGCCAAGATGAAGTTTATCCGCGCCGAGATGAAAGATGGAACGGCATGTGGATACCAATGGGAATGACCGAATCGTAAAGAATAAGGTCATGAATCGGGGCGATGGCGATTCGCAGAATAGTCGTTGACTCCTTAAACAGGAAGTGCCGAAATGTGAAAAAAAATCGGCACTTTTATACAAAACGGGTGAAAATCAATTATATTTGCATTATGGGCAAAGGGAGAGACAAAGAACTGATCAAGCTGAGGGACGAGGCGTTGTGCCGCCGTTACTATTACTGGACCGAGGTGCAACGGTTGCGGTTCGATGACGCGCTGCGCATTCTGTCGGGCGTGAGTTCTTTATCTCCGAGGAGCGTATCATGGCTATTATCCGGGCTATTATCGCGACAACGTAAACGAAAAGGTCGTCTCGAACACCTTGATATATCCCGGCAGCGCATATTCCCGGCTTTTCTCCCGCACGAGCGGCGATGCGTTTTCCGAGCACTGCAAGCATTGTAAGGTTTGGTACAGCTTGTTCGCCGTCTGCTGGCGTTCGCGTACTTTCTCGTAGGTTCCCGAGGCGTGACTGGTGTCGTGGTAGCAGTCGATGGCGAGGCGCACGGTAATGAACGACTCGCTGTTCTGCGCCCCCTGTAGCCGAGGTCGTGCCAGTTCGAATCGGTGTTCCCGATCAGCACGCAGGGGAAGGTGACCGGGTAGTGGTCTTCGTCGGCTCCCATTTCCAATTGGCCGTAGTCCTCGTCGATGAGCGACAGATCCGGCATTTCACGGGCGATTTGCTCCATGATGGTGATAAAAATTTCTTCCATGATTTTATAAGTTTAATATAGTTCTGATTTCTTTTTCGATTCTCTTTTCTATTTTTTCGTTGAGCTCCTCACTATCGCCAAGAAATTGTCGTTGTGGAATGTGTATGTTCAGTTTCTTTTTCTTGGTGA
>VOFC01001623.1_pt1 | contig 16001 bp, 25 predicted proteins | sample 5384161 | NCBI WGS metagenome assembly VOFC01 (sample SAMN12384722, study PRJNA508395) | human gut metagenome | isolation source: healthy gut B | host: Homo sapiens | reverse complement strand
AGCAACGTTCTTCATTAATTTTTTCATTATAAGTTCCTCCTATTATTATGTTTTTGAGTTTTAATTATTTCTGCTTATCCCCACAAGTATTGAAAATAAAATGTCCTCATAGCAAACTTATAATTTATAAAACTCGCTATGTTGTTTATTTTACTACTTTACGGAATAAATTTAAATACTTTTTTGTTATATTTTGCTTTTTTGACTATATTTGACAAAATATGTCACTGATAATTATATACTATTACTTGCCATTGTAGTATTTCTTCTCATTTTTCTTGCCTTTTGCGTCTGTTGCACGGTTTAGAACCACACCTAATATCTTACATCCTGATCTTTCAAGCTGCTTAATTGAACTTTTCACTTCAGATTTTGATGTTTCTCCACTTCTAATTACAAGAATTGCTCCATCACACATACTACCAATCTTTTCAGCATCTGATACAAGACCAAGAGGTGGTGCATCAACAAATACATATCGGTAATCTTCCGCAAGTTGATTGAGCATATTGCCAAACTTGTCACTTTCAAGCAACATTGATGGATTAATTATATTTTCCACATTTGGTATAATATCTCCATCTTCAAGTGGTGTATTATATACAACATTTTCAAGTGGAAATTCTTCTGCCAAATAATGTGCAAGCCCTTCCATTTCTGAGCCATCTTCTTTTCTATGCCATATTTGTTTACTATGACAGAGTTTCTCATATCTCCATCTACAAATACTGATTTGATTCCGGCACTTGCCATCTGTTTCCACATCTGTAAAGTAACAAAACTCTTTCCTTCATTAGGCATTGTACTTACAACCATGATTTTTTTTAATTTCATTTCCAAGGAAACTAACATTTATACGAAGTCGGTTTATAGATTCCTCAACAGCATAAGGAAGTTCTTTGGTTAAATCCATTTTAATTTTATTCATTTCTATTTCTCCTCAAGCTTATTATTTTGGTGTGTAATATTTCTTTCCCTTATAATAATTGTATTTAGAATATGTTCCGTATTTAACGTTTCCATCAGGAATAACTGTTAAAGGAATAATGCCTAAATACTTTTTCAACATCTTCTTCTGTCTTAATTGTATCATCAGTGATAAATAAGAATGTGAAGATAGCTAATACCACAACCATTCCTCCAAATGCACCCATCATTACATTTTTCTTCAGACTAGGTGAACTTTTACCTTTAGGAGTTATAGCTCTTTCAGCAATATTAGGTGACGATGTTCCCATTAATTTAGGAATTTCAGTAACTGCCTTTTCAGCTAAAGCATTTGCTATTGTTTTTGCTTCCTCCGGCTTTATGCTTGTTGCTGAAATTTTTAGGATACGTGTATCTTCAACTGTTGAAATGTCAATCATTCCGTTAAGTTGCTCATATGTATATCCTAAATCGTTTTCCTCATTTATGGCCTCAATGATAGGTCTAACATGCAACAACTCTGCATAATCTTCTGATAATGATGTACCTATACTTAAATCAGCAAGATCGACCACTGAGTTTTTGATGCTGAAACCATATAAACTTTCGCTGTTGCAGTATATTTAGGTGTAATGCCAACTTTAGTCCATACACCTGCAATTATTGCTCCAATCAAAAAAACCTGCAATAATAAATAAAATCTTCTTACGATAATAGTTAAACAAATCCAAAAGGTTGATTTCTACTTCATCTTCTTTTTCGTTAATTTTTATCTTTTTCTACCTGTTGTTTCATCTTTCAATTCCTTTACTCTTTGTTCTTCTGTTTCCACTATGCCAAACAGTTCTGACATTGTGCTAACCATTGCTTTCTTGTTAACATAAAATTCCATATGATCAATTTCATCTCCAAGAGCCTGACCAATCTTAGACTTTCCTGCCAATTCAAAAATCCCCTTGTCTGTTCCACTAGCAAAATATTACTAATATTAGAAATCTTTCCTATAGTAATATCTGTTGTGGAAACATCCTGCAAACTTTCAAAAACTTCATTGGCATAGTTTGGATTAGCCTTAACCTTCTCCTGAAGTTTTTTAAAAACCCTGTCATGTACTGTTGTTGTCTTTTCATTCGTGATGTATTCTCTTCATCCCCAACTCCATAACGGTCATGAACGTATGCATAAGCCTGCTCATCATCAAGGTTTATTGTAGCTCCCTTCTTCATTTTTGGATATTTCTTTGAGAAATCATCCTCCAATGTTACGGTAACTCCATCTACCATGTTGTTAAGTTTAGGTATTTCACTCATGTTAAGTTCATAATAACCATCAATCTGAATACCTCCTAACAATTTCTTTACGGATTTAACTGTATTTTCGCAGCTTTGCTCTCTGTTGCCTCCATACCAATGAGCTGTACACAACTGAATATTAGCTGTTGCCTCACCCTCGCCATTATGATCAATCAATGCAACCTCTGTCATGGTGTCTCTGTTAAGCTGAAGAAAACTATATGTATTCTCTGTCTTGTCTACAATTACAAGCATAAGGAAATCAGCCATACTTCCCTGGTAATCTGCTCCGTTCTTGTCATTTCCCGTAGCATCTGTTCCTATTAACAGATAATTCTCAAAATCATGGTAATATTCGTATTTATTTCCATTAAGTTTAATCTTTCCTCTTGGAACCTGAATCTTCCAATCATTTATTGAACTTTCATCAGATACATTAGCCTTCTCTGTCTTATTATCAACATACTGTAATCCGTAGCCTAAAACTGCTATAAACAGTATAAAAGCTACTACTCCCACGACAATTTTTATGTATTTTTTTTTTTTCTTCTTCACTTTACTTATCCCCTAATCATTATTTTTCAAGTATCTCCACGGACACTTTCTCTATTTCATCTACAGCATTCTGTCCGATTTTCTCTCTGATAAAGGAATAACCCATATCAAGGTTAGGCTTTCTTCTGTCAGTATTATGACAGTCACTTCCAAGTACAATCAGTCTGTTTTCTTCAACCAGCTTCTTTATAAGTTTTCTTTTTCTTCCTACCATCAAAAAAATTCTGCATTAACCTGAAATATAACCGGCAAATCAAGGACTTCTTTCCAAATCTTCTTTCTTTTCTGGCAAGCATAAAATCTTTTTCTATATGTGCGAGCATAACTGAAACATTCTGTTTCTCCATTAGCTCTTCAACATCCCGTAAAACCTCTTCATCCCACTGTCTAAAGGGTAATTCCACCATAATAACCCTGGTTCCCTCTATACATAATTTTTCAATCTCTCTAGCCCTCCCGATTCCTCTGAAATAGCATACTTCAGCTCCCAATCTTATGTCAGGGCAGTCAGAATCATCCATACACCGTTTCAATGTGTCATAGGCTTTCTTCCTCTTTTCGAGAAAATGATCCACTGAAACATCTTGAGCATAAAAATGTGGCGTAGCCAACATCGTACTAACTCCTTGATTTTTTGCTGTATGAAGCATCTCTAAAGATTCCTCTACGCAATCGCTTCCATCATCTATTCCGGGCAATACATGTGAATGAAAATCAATCATTCTGCCTCCTTTTATATCAAAAACCAAGTAATCCATACACTTTCGTAAAATCAATACCCAAAGTACTGACCATACATTTATCTATGATATAAAAAAAAAGGATAACTGTCAATCTTATAACCCCTTTTGTTCGTCTTTTTTATTCCATTTTTTCCTTTAAAAACGGCACTCTGACAAGTTATGTCATTGGTGTCACTGACATTTTTGTCACAAAAACGTATTTATTAGTTTTTGCAAAAAGCTGTCGGATTACTCCAACAGCTTTTTAAAATCAAAAAACTCATACTAATAATATTTTTTCATACTATTCTGTTACTGACATTTTTATGCCTAATCTTCCAACGATTCTTTCACCGGCACTTCTACCATTGTCTCGTAGCACTGGAACATATTGTCAATTTTGGTGCAAGGAATGCCCCTGCCAAAGCTCCCCATGAAACACCCATCATCTGAGCTATAAATGTTACTTCAGGATGAGAACTGCAATATTGCAATAACTGCTGAAATTGCTATAAATAATACCATAAAATCCTCATAATAACAACCTGTTTCATTTCATTCATTTTTAGGAACTATAGTTCCCTTGATAAAGTCAATAGTAAGTGTTGAACTTGAGGTAAGTACCAGTGAGGAAAGTGTTGACATTGAAGCTGAAAGAACCAGTATTACCACAAGTCCTATAAGTATAGGTGGCAGGCACTCAAGAAGGTGTGGGATGATAGCGTCAAATCCCTCTGCTGCCACATCTGTGTCAGTAAGTCTTCCGAAACCGCCTAAGAAATAACATCCTCCGGCTACTATAACTGCAAATATTGTTGATACGACCGTACCTGTCCTGATGGATTTCTCATCCTTGATAGCGTAGAACTTCTGCACCATCTGAGGAAGTCCCCATGTTCCCAGTGATGTTAAAATTACTACAAATAATAATGCCAATGGATCAGGACCAAAAATGAAGTAAACGCTCCACCGGTCCAGATTCACTTGGTACTGCTTTGACAATTTCTGAGGGCTTTAAGCAAACCACCATTATCCATTAAAACTGCACCAATAACTGCACAAATTCCAAAAGCATTATAATTCCCTGAATGAAATCATTGATTGCAGTAGCCATGTAACCACCGAAAATTACGTAAAATCCTGTCAAAATCGCCATTACTAAAATAACAACCCAATAGGGATATAAAAACAAGTCCAAATAAACTTGAAAGTCCGTTATATAATGATGCTGTGTATGGTATCAAAAATATAAATAATAAATAACTGATGATAGCAACCTTTAATGGTTTACTGAATTAAATCTTTTTCCAAAAAAAATCCGGGCATTCTTAGCATCAAGATACTGCGTCATCAAATTCTTGTTCTTCTTCCAAGAACGTTCCATGCAAGAATGAACCAATAAATGCATTTCCTAAGTCCTGCCCATGTTGACGCGAACCCAAAATTCCATCCAAACTGTCCTGCGTATCCTACAAAATAACTGCTGAAAAAATAAGATGTTCCAAAGGCAAAAGCTGTAAGCCACGGACCTACTGAACGTCCACCCAAAACAAATCCACTAACATTGGTTGCGTGCTTTCTTGAATAAAAACCTACTCCAATCATTACCACAAAAAGGCAACCAACATAATTCCGCAAAGTATTTCTGTCATAATCTCCTCCTTATTAACCTTGCATCTGTGTATTTTATCTCCACTGTTCAACCTTATCTCTTCTTTAAGCTTTAATGCAAAATTAATTCTTATTATTCGTTGCTTTAAACCGTTACGCTTTAAAGTATTAAAGCAATTATATAAAATAAAAAAAGAGTCTGTCAATAACTCTTTTTCTATTTTTACAAACCTTATTTACTATAGTTTATTCTAATTCTGTGAATCTTATTTGCTATAGTTTATTCTAATTTTGTAAATCTTATTTGCTATAATCTGCTTCAATTCCATGAATCATGTCAACTCTTGCCTGATGTCTTCCACCTTCAAACTCTGCTCCAAAAAAATTCATCAAGAATCATTTTTTTGCAAGTTCTACTCCAACAACTCTTGCACCAAAAGCAATAACATTAGCATTGTTATGCTGCTTTGTAAGTTTTGCCGAATAAGGTTCGCTGCAAACTGCTGCAATTACACCTGGAACCTTGTTTGCTGCAACAGAAATACCGATTCCGGTTCCACACATAAGTACACCGTAATCTACATCTTTTCTTACAACTGCTTCACCAACTTCACGACCCTTGTTTGGATAATCGCACTTAATAATTTCTCCGTTTTCATCATAGCCTGTGCCATAATCAACACATTCGTAACCCTTTTCTGTCATATATTCAATAAGTTCATTCTTTAAGTCAATTGCTGCATGGTCGCATCCAAATCCAATCTTCATTATAAATCCCTCTCATTTCTTAAAACTATTTACTATATATTCCGTCATCTATCTGACTTATACTATTTGCTGTACATTCCGTCATCTATCTGACTTTTACTATTTGCTGTACATTCCGTCATCTATCTGACTTTTACATTCTACTCAATATGTATAAGACTGTCAAATGTACAAAGGGATTTGGCTATTTTTCATTTCATTGTGGCATTTTGTTCGTCTATATACAGTATGCTGTGTGGCCTGTTTTATGATTTGATGGAATGTACCCCAAAAATCGAGGTTTTTAATTTTTTGTGGTACGTTTTTAAGTTATGTAAACTAATCATGTCACATATTCTTGTTTTAATCATATATTTGTTGCATATTGTTTTACATTTTTATAGTTATGTCAACCACTATATCACTTAAACTGCTTTCAATCCATTTTGCGTACCCCAAAAATTCAATATATCTTAAATTTTGGGGGTACATGATTTTGTTATTAATTTTTTATCTGTTTTATGTAAACCAAAATTCCCGAAAATAACTTTATAAACCAGCTAATAATATGCAAATCTGAAATTTCAACATCTTAAATCTCAGAACATCAAAAATTCTCCATTTTATAACTCTCAGTAAATAACGATTTCAAAAATCAATGTTTTTCAAACTAGCTTTCACTTATGAAAATACAAGAAATGTATATATACATTCACTTCTCTCTCCTATATGAAAAAAAGCTACGACGCTTTCGCATCATAGCTTCTCACTTTAATATGTAATGCCGGCGACCGGAATCGAACCGGTACTGTGTTGCCACAACAGGATTTTAAGTCCTGCGCGTCTGCCAGTTCCGCCACGCCGGCATGTTAATAATAATGGGCAGAGAAGGATTCGAACCTTCGAAGGCGGTGCCAACAGATTTACAGTCTGCCCCCTTTGGCCACTCGGGAATCTGCCCATTGCTTTAACAATATATACTTATACCATATAAATGCTTAAAGTGCAAACATTTTTGTAATTTTTATAAGATTTTTTGCAATATTTTTTATTTTCATCTATTTATTTAGATAACAAATTTTTATTTTTTAGAAAATTAACACCTATTACAGCTGCGTAATATAATTGTGGTATTATTTAGTTAATATGATTAAGGTGACAACGCACCTAAAGTTTGATTACATATGAATTAATTTAATTATAACACTCAAAACATAACGGAAAGATTCTATGAAAAACGGCACAATGTTTAACACTTTACATAAGTTTGAGGACAAAGATTTCTTTAAGAAACATTCAAAAGTTTACATTTACACTTTTTGGAATACACTATTCTTTCCCAAATAACTGATGCAATAATGTTTTATTATATATCAAAAACTTCCTACACTATTTTTTGTTTGCATTAAAATATTTTAAAACTTACTTATGATATATTACTGAACTATTAGCTTTTTACGGTTACTGTTACAATATTGTTTTCCTGAACCACTTTTACTCTGCCACAGTTATAGAACTCTCTTGATGTTTCAATTAATCGTTCAAAGCTTTCACCATCTTCCACACCCAATGTCCAAGTTGGAATTGAAACTGTTTTGTCTGTATCTGATGTATTAATTAACACAAAAACTGCATTGTCCATATCAAAACGTCCATAGCACAGCAAATCTCTCTGCTCAATTAATGGCTTGTAAGAACCTGTTTTAAAAACTTTGTGCTGTCTGTGAATTGCAATTGTCTCACGGTAAAATTCCAAAATTTCAAAGTTTTCGTGTCCCCAAGGATAAGTTCGTCTATTGTCCGGGTCCGTCCAACCACAAACTCCTGCTTCATCACCATAGTAAAGTGTGGGTGCTCCCGGCAATGTCATCTGCATTACAACACCCTGTTTAAAAATAGCTTCATCAATATCCTGACTTGCTGCCGCTGTTCCTGCTGTCCCCACACGACCAACCATACGGTTAGTTCTTGTAAGAAATCTTGAATGGTCGTGATTTGACAACTCATTCATTGCCACCAACAATGACTGATTCTGCATTCTTGACATCTGATACTGCATTGTAAGCTTAAAAGTTCCCGCATCGCCACGCATTCCCGGATTAGAATTGTCGGAATGCTTATCAACACCTGTTAAAAACCATGTTACCGGATCCATAAAGCCATCATAGTTCATAATAGTATCCCACTGGTCGCCCTGAAGCCATGAATTAGCATCTCCATAATGCTCTGCCAAAATAATAGCTTCCGGATTGGCTTCCTTAACTGCCTTACGAAATTTCTTCCAAAACTCATGGTTAAACTCCTGACTGTGACCTAAATCTGCCGCCACATCAAGTCTCCAACCATCTACATTGTAAGGTGGACTAACCCACTTCTTACCAACTTCAATAATATAATCGCAAAGCTCTTTACTACCTTCATAATTTAGTTTTGGCAGAGTATCATTGCCCCACCAGCCTTCAAAAAAGAGTTATTGTCAGGCCATCTGTCTTCAAGAAACTTAAAATATAAATTGTACGGACTATCCTTTGAAATATAAGCACCGGATTTATAATTTTTATTCTTTGTATAAAACTTCTCTTTGTCCATCCACTTATTAAAAGAGCCACAATGATTAAAAACACCATCAATAATTATTTTAATTCCATGGGCGTGAGCCTTTTCAACCAATTCAACAAACAACTTATTACTTGCTTCAAGATTTGCAAGGTCAGTTGTTCTAACCTTATAGCGCTGAGCGTGCTCATTATTATTGTCACCGTCCTTTAATAACTTACCGTTATCATTAACAATCTTTCCAAAATGAGGATCAATATAATCATAATCCTGTGTATCATATTTATGGTTAGATGGAGAAACAAAAATAGGGTTAAAATAAATAACTTCAACACCTAATTTTTCAAGATATTCAAGCTTATCAATAACCCCTGCAAATCTCCGCCATAAAACTGTCTTGTTCCATCAACAGCAGGAGGCTCCATCCAATTCTCAACCTTTGAAACTCCACGACCAATATAGGCATATTCATTAGTCATTACATCATTAGACTTATCGCCATTATTAAATCTGTCCACCATAATCTGATACATTACAGCGCCCTTAGCCCAATCAGGTGTTTTAAATCCCGGTGTAAACTCAAACTCCCATTCTTCAGAAAAATGTTCACTTGCACCGAAAACATTATAGTATAACTGGTATTGACCAACCGTTCTAAAATGGTACTTTATCATTTTAGTTCCAAGAGCCAGATTAATTGCATAATAATCGAATCTGCCCTTTGTATCCATGTGTGACATTCTCATCTCATAACCATCTATTGCCATAAAAGCCTGATTTACTGCCCCTATTGTAGTTCTGAGAATAAATGTATATGTATCTGATTTTTCATTATATTTGCAAAACTGACTAGAGCCATCGTGAAAAAGTGCTTCCTTTTGCTGTTCCATTTTTATAATCCCTTCTTCTAAATTTCCGGTTTTCATACAACAGATTTCCCATTGTACAAAATAGTTGCAACAAAATAATAATAAAGTTCTGTTGCAACTATTTAACATTAAAATTTTATACTGTTTCCTCGTTTGTTAAAGAGTCGGCCTGATTATTATCAGCGTCAAATAGACTTTCAAATTCTTCACGGCCAATCTTTTCTTTTTTCCATTAACAATGCTGCACTTGCATGCAACTGTTCCATATGGTCTTCAATAATCTTCTTAGCCTTTTTTATAACATGTATCAACAATTTCCCTAACTTCCTCGTCAATAACTGAAGCTGTATTCTCGCCATACCCCTTTGAATGAGCCAAATCCCTACCAATAAATACATCATCAGATTCATCATCATAATTAATAAGACCAAGCTTATCTGAAAATCCATATTTTGTAACCATTGACTTAGCTGTAGCTGTTGCCTGCTTAATATCCTGTGACGCACCTGTTGTAATGTCGTCAAGAATAAGTTCTTCGGCTATACGTCCACCAAGGTCAACCATAGTCTCCTGTAACATTTTGCCTTTTTGTAAGGAACATTTCATCCTTACCAGGCAAAGGCATAGTATAACCTGCTGCACCTGCTCCTGTTGGAATAACTGAAACAGTGTGAACCGGTCCAACATCAGGAAGAACATGGAATAAAATCGCATGACCTGATTCGTGATATGCTGTAATACGCTTTTTCTTTTTTCCGAAATAATTCTGCTCTTCTTCTCTTTACCGATGCCAACCTTAATCATTGCCTGATTAATTTCGGCCTGTGTAAGAAAATGCTTTCCTGCTTTTGCTGCAAGAATAGAAGCCTCATTAAGTAAGTTTTCAAGGTCTGCACCTGTGAAACCTGACGTAATTCTTGCAATCTGTTCAAGATCAACATCATCACCGATAGGCTTATTCTTAGCATGCACTTCAAGAATCTCTTTTCTGCCCTTAACATCAGGTCTTCCAACAAGAACCTTTCTATCAAAACGTCCCGGTCTTAAAATAGCCGGATCCAAAATATCTACACGGTTGGTTGCTGCCATAACGATAATACCCTCGTTAACACCAAAACCATCCATTTCTACAAGCATCTGGTTAAGAGTCTGCTCACGTTCATCGTGACCACCTCCCATACCTGTTCCTCTTCGTCTTGCAACTGCATCAATTTCGTCAATGAAAATAATACATGGTGCGTTCTTCTTTGCTTCCGCAAAAGGTCTCTAACTCTTGATGCACCTACACCAACAAACATTTCAACGAAATCTGAACCTGAAATAGTAAAAACGGAACTCCTGCTTCGCCTGCTGTAGCCTTGGCAAGAAGAGTTTTACCTGTTCCCGGAGGTCCCTCTAAAAGTATTCCCTTTGGGATTCTTGCCCCAAGCATAATATACTTATTAGGATTCTTTAAGAAATCAACAATTTCCTCAAGTTCTTCTTTTTTCTTCCTTAAGACCTGCAACCTTGCTAAAGTCCATATTCTTAACTTCTACAACCATTTTGGCTCTGCTTTTTCCAAAATTAGCCATCTTGGAATTTCCGCCTGCCGCATTGGCATTCATCATCATAATAACAACTACTATAACCACACCCATAAGAAGCATAGGCAAAATATTTGTAAGGAAAACACTGTCTCTTCTTACATCTGCAATGCCTGGCTGTATATTCTGATTAGTCTTGTCATTAATATCTTTAATATCACTAATTACCTGATTAACATCTGTAATGTATACATACTTAGTTGAGCCATCCTGAAGTTTTACAGTAACCTTTCCTGTAGGCACTTCCTTATTCTGGCTAATATTAAGCTGTGTAACTTTTCCATTCTGCAAATCGTTTAACAAATCATTATATTTATAGTTATTTGATTTAAGTCCTGAACCTGCATAATAAAGCATAACTATAATAATAATTGCCATCCCTATAAAATAAATTCTTGTAAAATTACTTCTTTTATTGTTCAATTCATTCCTCCTATCTGGAATTTTTCAAGTCTGTGTAACTTATCTTTAATGTTCAATTGTATCCGAGCCTATTTTTAAACCGATAATTTTATTAAGTTTTACTGCTCAATAACTCCAATATATGGTAAATCTCTGTAGCTCTGGTCGTAATCCAAACCATAGCCCACTACGAATTTGTCTTCAATTTCAAATCCAACATAGTCAACTGTAACATCGTCAACCTCTCTTCTGTCCGGCTTGTCAAGAAGTGTTGTAATCTTAAGGCTTGCCGGTTTTCTTTCCTTAAGCATTGAATAAGACGGCTTAAAGTATTTCCTGAGTCAATAATATCCTCAACAACAATAACATCAAGTCCTTCAATGTCATCATCCAAATCTTTCTTAATCTTTATTGTTCCTGAACTAACTGTTCCACTACCATAGCTTGAAACACTCATAAAATCAAGTGTTACAGGAATAGTAATTCTCTTTGCCAATTCACATGTATAAAAAAACACTGCCTTTAAGAATACAAATCAAACGTACTTCTTTTCCTGCATAATCCTTACTAATCTGTTTTGCAATTTCACATACTCTTTTATTAATTTCTTCTTCGCTAATCATAACACTAATCTTTGTATTCATAATAAACTCCTTATCATATGTTATTTTAGATTTTTAATTCCTAATCTTCTTCAATATAATCTGCTCTTAAAATATTCTTTGTAGTTTCAGTAACCTTGTAATAAGCACTTATTCTGTATCCGATTACCCAAACCACATGACTTCCATCAGCCAGCAAAAGAATCTCATCCCTTTGCGCCTTTGGAATTTTCTCATTAATAAAATAATCCTTCAGCTTCTTTCTGCCTCCGTTTTCATCAACTGTTATAAAATCACCCGGTCTGCGAGTTCTAACAGTCAATTCTCTTATTTTATCATAATCAAACCATTTCGTATACAATAATTCCTGAATATTTTCAGAAGAAAAACTATTATTTTCAATGGTTATTGTTACATTTTCAGTATTATGAATCTTACCATTCTTTAACAAACACTGTTCCATTGTTTTTCCTGATTCGATTCATCACTTTTCTTTTTATTGATATTCCGTGATAAAGTCTTGTTGCCACAAGATTGTATGGCAAATCAACTGTTTTGGACACATTCATATCTTTCAACCCCACAACCAAAAAGCACGTGTTTCCTTGTAATATCCTTTAGCTTTCCTGCTCCATTCTCAATCATCTTTCTTACAACCTGATTCAAAACTGCCGGGTGAAGGTTAAATGCCTTCTCATCCAAAACTTCATCCTTAACATATCTGTTATATTCCTCAGCTGCCTGCCTATTTAAATAATCCCAAATTTCATTTAAATTTTCTGCAGCGTTTACAATATTATACTCAGCTTTTTATTTATATTATTTTTTATATAAGGCAAAAGCTCCAAACGTATCTTATTACGGCTGTATTCTGTTTCTTTGTTGGTTGCATCACTGCAATATGAAATATTTTTAGATTTCAAATAATGCTCAATCTCCTGTCTTGTACAACACAAAAGAGGACGTACAATCATATCTCTTCTAACCGGGATTCCTGTAAGTCCCTTTATGCCTGTTCCCCTAAAAAGATTAAACAGCACGGTTTCGCTGTTATCATTTAAGTTGTGGGCAACGGCAATTTTGATATTGTTGTAACTGTTTTTTTTTTCTTTTGGGTCATTTTTCTTAATGCCATCTTCTTTTGCTGAGTTTTCCTTATTCTCTTTTAAGCTTAGTTTTCGGCTTTCATCTGGTTTTTTAGTCTGATTCTTAGCTTGTTTTTTTTCTTTAATTTTTACTTCTATGGCTCGTTCAAAAAAAGCCTTATATCTTGCCTGACGGCCTGCCTCTTCCTCCGTCATACCTGTCTGCTTAACCATAAGTGGAACATCTGCATCAATCTGCTTAAAATCCACATTCAGCTTTCTACACACATCTTTTACGTAATCAGCATCGTGCTGAGCCTGTTTTCCTCTAATGTGATGATTAATATGCACCACATAAAGAGTCAGATTCATTTCACTGCTAATGTCTTTTAGAAGATAAAGCATACAAATGGAATCAGCGCCTCCGGAAACCCCCAGTATGACGCTGTCTCCATATTGTAATATTTTATTTTTATTTATAAAATTCAATACCTTATTTTTCATATTTTTGTTACACCTTTAACGACCATACGTTTTTTTTGTTATTTTATCATATTTGTACTAATTTTCCCATATCCCGGTGCACAAAACTGTCATATCATCTTTTGGAATTCCTTTTGACATTTGCAAAGCTCTGTTCATAATCTCCAGTGCCATTTCCCTTGACTGGCAGTTTTAATATCCATAATTATCCTTCCCATTGCCTCCTCTCTGTCGGTACACTCAAGGGAATCTACTATTCCGTCGGAAATCATTATAATAAAATCCCCGGCATAAAGTTTTTCGTAATGGTTTCCATATCAACCTGTTCAAAAATCCCCATTGGCAGGGATGTTGACTTAATGCATTCCACCCAGCCACCTCTTTTTATATATGTGCATGCAGCTCCCATTTTCAGGAACTGGCACGTGCCGGAATATCTGTCAAACAATGCCATATCGACTGCCGCCGGCTCCTGCCATTGATTTCCCGTAAGCAAAACTGAGTTAATTAGCTTTAATGCTGTCTGCTCCGTAAAACCACTTTCCAAAAGTTGCTCCAGCAAATCAATTACAACTTCGCTGTAGCCCTCCGCCCTTGGACCTGAGCCCATTCCATCGCATATGCTCATAAAAGTTGCACCGCTGTCCAACTCCATATACGTATAATTGTCACCTGACATTTCCTGATTCTGCTTCACCTTCTTTACACTTCCACTTGCCGTAGAGAAATTAACTTGTTCCAAAAACAGATATTCATTAAAATAATTCATTAGCTGACTATTTTCCTTTGCGGAAAATCTCATTGGCTGGCCTATTATAGAAATTATTTTGCACATTGCATCTGTTGTAACTTTTGCCCTTTTCTTTTTTCTTGCCACAATGTGAATTTCCAATTTTCCCCATTACTGTTCTCCGAAATAGAAACTCTTCTTGCAATAATTTTTTCGTCCCTTAACCTCCTTTTCAAATAATTTTCCATACCAAACAGATTTCCTTTTTTCCTGTGAAACAGGCTTAGTATAGTATTCAATAATGTCTGCCATTTCATTAAGCTGAATTGCCATTGCCTCCCTTGTTTCCAGCATTTTATTGTACCAAAAGGTAGTTAAGCTTCGCCCTTTCCAAATATTGAATCTGCCCATTTGCACAACCCTTGCACATATTTTCATTGATATCAAACTCCACCGCTGCATCCATAAGTCCCTGGTCGTCTTCCTCAATGCCTGACATATTTTGATTTTTATTGCCAAATCCTTAAAAAGCTTTAGATGTTTGCATCATTTTTTCATTCCTTATAATTTGCTGATGCCTAAGTCTTGAATAGTAATTTTTTCTGCCCTGTATATGCCACATAAAGTTTTTTGATTAGTACTGAAAAATTACTGTGGTAGACCATGTTAGCAGAACAATGGGGAATCAGGGCATACAGCTCTTCTTTTTATCATTCCATTCATAAACCAGTCCATGGCTTCCATTATTCCTCCAATTAGTGTTGTTATAAAGGCTACCGTAAACGGATTGTATTTTTCGCTAACTCTTTTATATTGCACAAGAAAAAGTCCTGTGGCACCAAGCATCCAGCCGTATTTTTACTGCACACAATACCCCTCGTTTTGTAAAATCACATAAATCATTACCGGCCATCCTAACACCGCAAGTCCTTTTACGTTACATTGCGCCATACCAACTTTGAACTAACGGATAGTATCCAAGCATTGGAATCATACAGACTCCAACTGCAATCATTAGTAGCACTATCGGTTTTGCTACTTTTTGTTTCATAATCCTCCTTGCAAAAATTTAGTTTCCCGACTAGTATAAACACCCTTCCCTGATTTTTTGTCAAAACAATGTATGAAAAACCTTAGAAATTTCGACAAAAAGCACCTATACTATTTCTAGTATGGTGCCATTAATTTTAGAGGAATTTAACTTTTAAGTTTAATCTCTTGTCCTGTTTTAATTTTTTTTTCTTCTAACATTTTTTAATTTTCAGATTAGATTTTCGAATTTAATTTTTAATTTGAATTGGATTTTTAGTCTTCCGGCTTAAAGATTACTTCATCAGGATATAACAATCCTAGCTTTCTTGCCATTTCTTCCAAATATTCGTCTGTATGTACGTACTGTTCCTTATCCTTAAGGTTCTCAGATATTTGCAATTCCTGCTGATACTGTTGTGCAAGCTTACTTTCCTGCTCTTTAAGCTTCTTTAAGCTACTATTTTTTTGTACCATCTGTATTCCCATAACAATACAAAAGGCAAAAACAACAAAGGATATTCCAACTATCATTCGTCTGTTTCTTATTCTTCGCTGACGTTTTATAGTAATCACTTTTTTAGTTTTTTCAACGGTTTTAACAATGTCTTCATAATTTTTTGTCAAAATCACTGCACATTTTTCAACAACTCGCTTTCCCACAAGCCACTCAAACAATGCCATTGTTCCAAGAACGGCTATCACTCCATAATATCTTGGTCTTCCGTAGTTGTACTTAAAAAAATATTTGAAATATAAAAAGTGCCGCCACTGTCCAAAAAGATAACATCTTCTACAATAACCC
>VOFC01001589.1_pt1 | contig 16001 bp, 29 predicted proteins | sample 5384161 | NCBI WGS metagenome assembly VOFC01 (sample SAMN12384722, study PRJNA508395) | human gut metagenome | isolation source: healthy gut B | host: Homo sapiens | reverse complement strand
AGCTCTAGAATTTAAAAGCTTTTTTAACAAAGTCTTCAATGGAAAGATTTAAACTTTTTAGCAAATGTTTCTATAAAGAACCACAGCCAGATGAACAAGCTTCATTAAGCATTATATTGTTAATGGTGCCATCTTTGATTTTTATATATTTCATGTCTTGTCCGCCAATATCTACAATACTTGAGACTTCTGGCATAAATCTTTGAGCAGCAGTATAATGTGCAATTGTTTCAATTTCATTTAAATCAACACTAAGTGCTGTCTGAATTAATTTTTCACCATATCCAGTAACACCGCTATATCTAATGATTGCACTTTCAGGAATTACTTTATATAAATCTTTTAGCATTCCGATAACACTTTGCAAAGGATTTCCTTCATTACTTCTATATAGCGAATATAATAGTTTGTCTTCTGAATCTGTTACTACTAACTTGGTTGTTGTAGAACCAGCATCAATACCAATAAAACAGTCTCCTTTAAAGTTTGCTAAATCTCCTTTAGGAACTTTTATCTTTATTATGTCTTGATTTAAATTCATCATATTCAGAATCAGTTACGAAAAGTGGCTTAATAGGTTTAGATGTATTATCATGAGAAGCTTTTAGCATTTCAATTTTAGCTTTTAATTTTTCAGTAGAAATAGGTTTAGCATCTAATGAATCTAAAGCAGCACCTTTTGCAACTAAAAAGATGAGCGTCAGTTGGTACTATTGTAGATTCTGGTGTTAAATGTAGTGTTTCTATAAAACTTTTGCCTTAATTCAGATAAATAATTTAAAGGTCCTCCTAAAAATGCTACATTTCCTCTTATTGGTCTACCACAAGCAAGTCCACTTATTGTTTGATTAACAACTGCCTGAAAAATAGATGCAGCGATATCTTCTTTATCAGCACCTTCATTTAAAAAAGTGGTTGCACATCAGTCTTGGCAAAAAACGCCACATCGAGAAGCGATAGGATAGATCATCTTATGTTTTTTTGGCAAGCTCATTTAATCCACTAGAATCTGTATTTAATAAAGATGCCATTTGATCAATGAATGCCCCTGTACCACCAGCACAAGTTCCATTCATACGCTCTTCAATAGATTTTCCAAAATAAATAATTTTAGCATCTTCTCCACCTAGTTCGATAACCACATCTGTTTTTGGAATATATTTTTCAACAGCTCTTTTTTTACAAGAGACTACTTCTTGAATAAATGGTAAATCTAAAAATCTTGAAGCAGACATGGCTCCAGAACCAGTTAATGCGATTGTAAATTCAGAATCTTCGAAACCGATGTGAGTTTTTCTAAAACATTACATACAGTATTCTTAGTATCTGAAAAGTGTCTTTGATAGTTGTTATATATTATATTTAAGTCTTCATCCATTACTACAATTTTTACTGTTGTAGAACCGACATCAAGACCAATATGTAATAATTGTTTCATTAATTATTCTCCTTTTAAAAGTTAAATATCATACTATATTTTAGCTTTTATTGGCAATTTGTCAACTTACAAATAGTGGTAACAATCAGTAATAAATAACGAAAAAGCCCTCATAAAATTAAGAAAAGGAGGAGAACATGAAAAAAAGATTATTAAGATAATTTTAATAATTGTAGTATTAGCTTTAGTAGGGATTTTTATTGTATTTAATTTTTCAGCAGAGAAAGTGGAAAATGAAGAAAATATTATAGAACCAGAAGAGGAAATTTCAGAAGAACAAACAAGGCAAACAATAGTAACTTTATTTTTTGAAGATAAAACTAGTATGCAACTTTGCAAAGAAGAGAGAAATGTAGATGCAAAAAAGAACTTTTAAATAATCCATATAAATTTATTGTGGAATTATTAATACAAGGACCTAAAGAAGAAAACTTAAAAAAAATAATTCCAGATGGAGTGAAGATTAATAAAGTAAATATAAATGGAGACATAGTTACATTAGACTGTTCAGAAGAGATATTGAATATGTCAGGAACAAATGCAATATATTCAATAGTAAATTCACTTACAGAATTAAAAGGAAGTAAATGGAGTAAAATTTTTTAATAAATGGTGAAGAAAAGGATGGACTTAAAAGAAATTTTTGTAAGAAAGTAAGATTTATTATATTAAATTAAATAGAAGTATAGCAATAAAATAAAATTTATGCTATACTTTTTTATGGAAAGAATAGATGATTTACAATATAAAGGTTTAAAAATAATTCAAAATACAGACTGGTTTTGCTTTTGGAATGGATAGTATTCTTTTTAACAGAATTTGCAAGGGATATGAAAAAAAAGGGAAAACATAGTTGATTTAGGGACAGGTACAGGAATTATTAGTATACTTTTGGCAAAAAAAGGTAGAAGCAAAGAAAATAATAGGAATAGAAGTACAAAAAAGAAGTCGCAGAAATGGCGAGAAGAAGTGTTAAGATAAATCAGCTAGATGAAAAAATAGCAATTTTAAATGAAGATATCAATAAAATAAGCCTAGAAAAAAAATTCGTTTGATTATATTATTACAAATCCACCATATAAAAAAGCAAGGTACAGGAATTATAAATAAAGAGAATAAACAGATAATTTCAAGGCATGAAACAACAGCAAACTTTGAAACATGGGCTAGGATATCATCAGCGTTACTTAAAGATAGTGGAGCAATGTATTTAGTCCATAGACCTGAAAGGTTAAATGAAATAATAGAAACATTAAGAAAAATTTAAATTAGAGCCTAAAAAGAATGAGGTTTGTCTATTCTAGTATATCTAAAGATGCAAATTTAGTTTTGATAAAGGCAGAAAAAAATGGAAAACAATTTTTAAAAATAGAAAAAATACTTATTATATATAAAGAAAATGGCAAATATACAGATGAAATATTGAATATATATGAAGAAGGAAAATAAATGGAAAAAGGAACATTATATTTGGTTGCTACACCAATTGGAAATTTGAAGATATTACATTAAGAGCTATAAGAATTTTAAAAGAAGTTAATTTAATTGCAGCAGAAGATACAAGAAAACGTTAAAATTATTAAACCATTTAGAAATATCGAAACCTTTAATTAGTTATCATAGACATAATGAAGACATAAAAAAATAATTTAATCATAGAAAAATTAAAATGGAGAAAAATATTGCTATCGTTACAGATGCAGGAACTCCAGCAATTTCTGATCCACGGAGAGGAAGTAGTAAAGAAGCAATAGAAATGGTATAAAGATAATACCAATACCAGGAGCATGTGCTTTAATAAATGCATTAATTGCTTCAGGTTTAGATACAAAAAGAATTTTCATTTTATGCCTTTTTGCCATTAAATAAAAAAATTGAGAAAAAATAAGTTTGAAGAAATAAAAAAGAAGAGAAAACAATTATTATTTATGAAGCACCTCATAAGCTAATTAGTACATTAGAAGATATACTTAAGAATTTAGGAAATAGGAAGATTGTTATTGCAAAGGAACTTACTAAGATTCATGAAACATTTATAAGGGGGACAGTGGAAGAAATATTACAAAAAATTAGATAAAAATACCGTTAAAGGAGAATATATAATATTAATAGAAGGAAATGAAATAAAAAAGAAAATGAACTAAATTTCTTGCCATTAGATGAACATTATAAATATTATGAAAATTTAGGAATGGACAAAAAAAAGAAATAATAAAGAAAAATTGCTAAAGATAGAAATGTAAATAAAAATGAAATATATAAACAATTTATATAAAAAAAAATAACCTATATTAATTTATAGGTTATTTTCATGTATAATTATAAATTTTTCATGTCGTTTAAGCATTTCTCACAAACATTTTTTTCTTTGTAAGAAACAATATTTTTGAACTTCCACAGAATACACAATCAGGTTGATATTTCTTTAGAACTATAGATGTCCCTTCAACATATATTTCTAAAGGATCATTACTAGAAATGTCTAGCTTATTTCTCATTTCCATTGGTATTACGAATCTGCCAAGTTCATCAATCTTTCTTATTATTCCAGTTGCTTTCATAATAATTATCCTCCCAATCATAAATATAGGAATATTGTAACATATATTTACAAAAAATACTAGTCTAAAAATAAAAATAATTGAATATAAATGTAAAAAAGAATTATAGATGGGTGGAAACAATGCTTAATTATCTTTGGCCAATAATTATTATTTTATCATTTTTTTATTCCGTATTTTCAGGAAATATGGAAGCATTAAATAAATCGATATTTAGTTCATTAGATAGTGTTGTTAAATTAAGTATAACATTAGCAAGTAATATGTGTTTGTGGTGCCGGAATAATGGAAATAGTAAAAAAACATCATTAATAAAAAGTTAAAAAACATATTAAAACCAGTGTTATTTTGGTTAATGCCTGATGTAAAGAAAAATGATAAAGCATTAGAGAATGTTTCTATTAATATTATTTCTAATATTTTGGGATTAGGAAATGCTGCAACTCCAGCAGGAATAAGTGCAATGTCAGAACTAGGAAAAGTAAATGAAAATAAAAAACAAATAAGTGATTCTATGATGATGCTGATAGTAATTAATACTACATCAATTCAACTGATACCAACAACAATTATAGCAATAAGAGCATCATTAAATTCAGCAAATCCTTCTAATATAATAGTACCAATATGGATTTCTACAATAGTAGGGACATTTATGGGAATATTTATTACAAAGTTGTTAATTAAAAGAGGTAAAAAAGTATGATATCGTCAATAATAGTACCATTAATTGTATCAATAGTGTTATTTATAGGATTGAAAGAAAAAATAAAAAGTATATGATACTTTTATAGAAGGGCAAAAAGAAGGTATAAAAACAGCGGTAAAACTATTTCCGACATTGATAGGGATATTTATTGGTGTGAATATGCTTAGAAGTTCTGGTTTAATAGATTTTTTTGGTATTGATAATTTCAAAATTTACGAATACGCTTAGCATAGCAAGTGAAATTTTACCACTAGCATTAATAAAACCAATTTCAGGAAGTGCTGCAATTGCAGTAGGAACGGATATTATGGCTACATTTGGAGCAGATAGTAAGTTAGGAATGCTTGCCGCTACAATTATGGGAGCGTCAGAAACTACATTTTATGTAATTGCGTTGTATATGAGTCAAGTAAAGACAAATAATAGTAGGAAAATAATCATACCAGCAATATTGGCAGATTTGACAAGTATATTAGTTGCAATTTTTTTATTTAGATAAAAAAATAAAATAAATTAGAAAATAAAATAAATTAGAAAATAAAATAAATTAGAAAATAAAATAAATTAGAAAATAAATAAATTAGGAAATAAAATAAATTAGAAATAGAAATAATATAATAATAAAAAAAAACAAATCATAGAAGAGATGTGAACCACAAAACAGTTAAAAAACTAATCAAACAATTAAAATTTAAATGTTTCGGTAAAATTGAAAGGAATAATCAAGAAAATATTACAGATGTATCAAAGATTAAAGTTAAAGGTATAAAGACTTATTTATCATTATAATTGATTTATTTAATGAAGAAATTAGAAGATATATTTATATTATCTGGGCATCTGGATTTTTTGCTAAAGTTAAAGATAATGTTTTTTTAAAATTTAACAAGATTTCAAATAATACAATTTAAAATTAAATTGTATTATTCCAGTTCAGTTTAAAGCTCATTCAATGGAACGAATTGCGTAATTATTTGGTCCTAATTTTTGGTTCACATCACACTTGTCGAAATTTGTCGAACGAAAAAAAACTTGACACAACCATAAATTGGTAGTATACTTATATCATAAAATAAAAATGAAAATTTACAAATAATTTTTTTTTTCAAAATAGTTATTTCAGGATTATATTATTTAAATAGCTTCTAAATATTTTCAAAAACAATAAAAATACAAAATTATTATATTTTCATTTAAATTTTAGTTATTAATTTTGTAGAGGTAAATATTTCTTGATTATTCCTAATAAAAACATTTTATATTTTCTATGCCCCCAATTATAAAAAAAAAAAAATACCCTCTACAATAATATAAATTTTATTTATGATATTCCTCGCCATTGTTAATTTTGAATCCCCTATAAATTTGTTCTAATAGAAAAATTCTAATTAATTGGTGAGGAAATGTCATTTTAGAAAAACAAATTTTTTCATTAGAGATATTTCTAACATCATCATTAAATCCTAAAGACCCACCAATTATAAATGTTAAGGAACTACTTATTGATTGAATACTATTGATTTTCAATGCAAAATCTTCAGAAGAATATTCTTTACCTTGCAAATCTAAACATATTATATAAGTATTTTTTGGAAGATGTTTTAAAAATATCATTACTTTCAAGATTTTTTAATTTGATTAATTATAGAATTATTTTTTTTATCAGAATTTTTCTATCATCAATCTCTATTATATTTAAAGAACAATATTTAGATAATCTTTTTGAATATTCTTGTAGAGCATCCTTAAAATATTTTTCCTTTTTAATTTTCCAACACATAATATATTAATATGTAACATATTTTTTCCTCCTAATAAATATTATATCAAATAATGTAAAATAATAAAAGTGAAGAAACAAAAATTTATAAAAAACAGACAAAGAGTCATCTAGATAAAAATCATAAGTAATTAATAGAGAGTATAAAAATGAAAAATAATATAAGAATGGGGTTACATAATACGTAATAAAGTAAAGGTATAAATAGAGAAAATAGGAGTTTAAAGATTTGTAAAATATTAAAAAATGCAAAAAATAGTGAATAATTAAGTAAAAAAGTAGAAGAATAATATAAAAAAGCATAAAATCAATAGAAAAAAAATGACATTAAGTCATAAAAAGAAGCTGTGACAAGGATAAATGGATAAAAAGGCAGACGCAAAAAGTCTGAAAATGATAAAAAAATATGAAGAACTTCTACTAAAAAGTATAGGATATATAAAAAGATTAAACTAGCAAAAATAGAATAGAAAGCTAATAGAGTAAACGAAAAGATAAATGAGAAGGATATGCATTATAATAAAAATGACAATGAGTTAATAAAATAATAGAAAAAATAAGGATGCTCAAAACAGAAAAAATATGTTAAAATTAAAAATTTTTTTAGAAGAGAACATAAAATGCGTCTTTTTTTATTTATAAAAAAGAATAAATAATTTAAAAAGAATAAATAATTTAAAAGAATAAATAATTTAAAAAATAAATAATTTAAAAAGAATAAATAATTTAAAAAGAATAAATAATTTAAAAAGAATAAATAATTTAAAAAGAATAAATAATTTAAAAAGAATAAATAATTTAAAAAGAATAAATAATTTAAAAAGAATAAATAATTTAAAAAGAATAAATAATTTAAAAGAATAAATAATTTAAAAAAGAATAAATAATTTAAAAAGAATAAATAATTTAAAAAGAATAAATAATTTAAAAAGAATAAATAATTTAAAAAGAATAAATAATTTAAAAAAGAATAAATAATTTAAAAAGAATAAATAATTTAAAAAGAATAAATAATTTAAAAAAGAATAAATAATTTAAAAGAATAAATAATTTAAAAAGAATAAATAATTTAAAAAGAATAAATAATTTAAAAAGAATAAATAATTTAAAAAAAGAATAAATAATTTAAAAAAGAATAAATAATTTAAAAAGAATAAATAATTTAAAAAAGAATAAATAATTTAAAAAGAATAAATAATTTAAAAAAGAATAAATAATTTAAAAAGAATAAATAATTTAAAAAAGAATAAATAATTTAAAAGAATAAATAATTTAAAAAAGAATAAATAATTTAAAAAGAATAAATAATTTAAAAGAATAAATAATTTAAAAAGAATAAATAATTTAAAAGAATAAATAATTTAAAAAAGAATAAATAATTTAAAAGAATAAATAATTATTAAAAAGGAGAAATATTATAAATGTTTTTTACATTATACTATATATTTCAATTTACTATTTGATAAAAACAATAATTATAAAAATAGTAGTATATAAAATAATTAAAATATTAAATGATGTATAATAAATTTAAAATAGATTTATTAATATTTGTACAAAAATAAAAAATTATAAAAATATATTAAAAAAATAATAAGGACATATACAAAAATTTAAAAAAGAATCATTATCACTTCAATAAAATGGAAAAAACATAAGAACATTTTTTCGGATAGAGATATAAGAAACAATACGAAAATTAAAAAGAAGGGATATGAAATAAATGGTAGAAGATTCAAAAAACGTACAAACAATAATAAAGAAAAATTTAGTAAAAAATGACAACAAGTCATGATACTAAAGATATAAATCAACAGTAAAATGGAAGAATAATAAAAAAGTTATAAACAAACGTTTTAGATTAATAAAGAAAATGCATGGGAACAAAAAGAAAATCGAGAAATCAAAGAAAAATGAAATCAATAAATAACTAAACAAAAGACTATACATAATATTTGGGAAGTATTGAAATATTATGTATAGTAGTTATTGAAAAGTTATATAAAAAATGAAATAAGTACTAATATTGAATAAAAAAATAAGTGATTAATTAGTAAAAATAAAGAAAATGTCATCAAAATAGAAAAGAATAATTTGACAAAATGTCGGACAATAAAATACTAAAAATAAGTGAGGGAAAGAATATTAGAAAAATGAGAATGCCATAAGAATAAAAAAAAAAAGAGGTACAAGAAAAACTAAGATAGATAGAATATATAGGGAATAGCAGAGATATACGAACTATTAAGGAAGATAAAAATGGAAGTACAAAGTATATAGTAGATATAGGTAATGGATAACAAAATAAGAATTTTAGATGAAAATTTTGAAAATAGACAATAAGTCAGCAGGATAAAAGAAAAAGAGAAAGATAGATTTCATTAAAAAAATGCAATTTTTAGAATAGAAACTATTTAGATGGAGGACTGCAAAAAAGAATGGTTATGGATAAAAGAGGAAAACTTTATATTATATAAAAGTCTATAATATAAAATATAATATATCCAAAAATAACCAAGACAATTCGATTATTAATTTCCTAGAAATGTAAGCAAGAATAAATGAATTAATAAACTAAGAACAATAATATACGAATAATTAAATATTAAATAAAATAATAGAATAAAATAATGAAAAAATAGATAATTATAAAAAAAATAAAAAAATTAAATAAATATTTATATTTAATTATAAAAAGTTATTAAAAAAATAAATAAATTAAAATAATATATTATAAATATAATTTAATAAATATATAATCAAAATTTATAATATATTAAAAATAAAAAAAGTAATGATATTCATTACTTTTTATAAATTTATTATTTTGCTTGGTTTTAATCTACTTGCTACACACAATGATAAGTTATTATTATTATTAGAATTACTAATAATTTGTTCCATAACTGTTTTGTATGCTAGTTCAGGGAAATTAGTTTGTTTACTAAGGTGTCCTAGCATAATATTGTTTACTCCAGATGATAATAAAGATAATATAGTATAACCAGCTTCTTGGTTAGATAAATGACCATTAGGCCCTAAAATTCTCTGTTTTAAATAATATGGATATTTTTGCATATTTTAAAATTTCAGGTTCATAATTAGATTCTAATAATAAAAAATTGCTTCCTTCTAATTTATGTAATATAGAATTATCCATATGTCCAATATCTGTTGCTATACTTATTTTTTTTTTCATTATTATATATATTAAAATCCACATGGATCACTAGAATCATGTGGAATGTGAAAAGGATGAATTTTTTAAATCACCAATTTCAAAAGTATCATTTGTTGAAAAAATATTTTTATTTTTTCAGTAAGTAAATTGGTTTGTTCTGGCATATTATCATAAGTTTTTATATTTGCATAAACTGGTATATCATATTTTTTTGAAATAGCACCTAAATTTTTTACATGGTCACTATGCTCATGTGTAACAATAATTCCATTTATTTGAGACAAATCTTTTCCTATGCTTTGTAATGCTTCATTAATTTTTTTTTTCTGACTTTCTCCACAATCAATTAAAAGATTAACATTATCTGTTCCCACATAAGAACAATTTCCAGAACTGCCACTATATAAATTACAAAATTGAAACATTAGTATATCCTCATTCTTCAGTTATTCTTTGTATATTTGCACCTAATTGTCTAAACTTATCTTCAATATGTTCATATCCTCTATCAATATAATGAATGTTATATAGTTCAGTGGTACCTTCTGCTACTATACCAGCAATTAAAAGTGCAGCACCAGCACGAAGGTCAGTTGCATAGATTGAGCACCTACTAATTTATTTACCTCCTTCAAATATAGCTGTTTTTCCTGAGCAGTTATTTTAGCTCCCATTTTATTTAATTCATTTGTATATTGAAATCTGATTCCCATATACTTTCATTAATAATACTTTGTACCAGAAGCCAAAGCTGTTAAAGTTATACCCATTTGCGGTTGAAGGTCAGTAGGAAAGCCTGGATAAGGTAATGTTTTTATATTAACTGGTAATGGATTAGAAATTGCAGAAACCCTCATAGAATCACCATAATCTTCTATTTTTCCACCCATCTCTAAAAATTTTAGCAGATAAAGAATCCATATGTTCAGAAATGCAGTTTTTTTATTAAAATATCTCCTTTAGATGCAATTGCTGCTAACATAAAAGTACCAGTTTCTATTTGGTCAGGAACAACAGAATAAGAAACTTCTTTTTAGCTTTTTACTCCATTTATTTTATTGTATCGGTTCCAGCTCCTCTAATATCAGCTCCGGCAGCATTTAAAAAATTTGCAACATCAACAATATGAGGCTCTTTAGCAACATTATCTAATACAGTAGTACCAGATGCTAGCACGGAAGCTAAAATTAAATTTATTGTAGCCCCAACAGAGACAACATCAAAATATATAGAAGTGCCTTTCAATTTTTTTTGCTTTTTGCTGTAATTTTCCTTGAGTTACATCAACTTTTGCACCTAATAATTCAAAGCCTTTTATATGTTGGTCAATTGGTCTTGCACCCAAATTACATCCTCCAGGAAGTCCAACTTCTGCACTACCACATCTACCAAGAAGAGAACCTAATAAGTAGTAAGAGGCTCTGAATTTACTGGTTTTATCTAAAAGGTGTATTACTGCAAGTTAGATTTCTGGCATCTACTGTTAATGAATGTTCTCCAGTCCAAGTCACTATTGCACCTAATTCATTTAAAATATCACAAATAATTTTCACATCACTAATATTAGGAACATTGTGTCAAGAGTTGTTATACCATCTATTAATAATGTTGCTGGAAGTATTGCAACAGCAGCGTTTTTAGCACCGCTGTATATGTGTCAATGATGTGAAACAAATTCATATAAAAAAAAATGTAGTATATTGAATTTATCTTTATTATTTATGCATAGCATTTCTAATTCTCTTTTTTTCTTTTTGGTGTTAAATATCCTAACACTGCCATAGGTATATTATTTGACCTCTTTAAATATGCTTTTCCTTGCCTTTATTAAATCCTCTAAGCTATAAAATTTTAGGTAACTATAAAATCTTTCATTGTCATTTCTATGACTTCTTTCTACTTTTCCATTATGTTCTGGTGTTCTTGGTCTTATCTTGTAATGTTTTATTTTTAATCTGTTTAACAATGTATCCATTGGATGTTCTTTTTTTTATTCTTGCTTGGTTATAACTGAATTCTGTTCCATTATCTGTTTGTATTGTTTTCGGCTTGTATCCAAAGTATTCGATACTCCTTCTTACAAAATCTACTGTATTTGCTGGCGTTACTTCTTCATACCACCATAAAAAAATCTTTCTCTACTTGCTTCATCTATACACGTGTATTGATAATACCTTTTATCTTCTGGCAATTGTACCTTGCACTCATTTGGTACATACTTTGCATCTATTTGCCACTTTTCTCCTATATTTTTTGGTGTTTCATATTTTTTATTATGTTTCTTTTTCGATGTATTTTTATATTCATTCCTTTGTAAAACTTTATATTTAATCTTTTCATTACTCTATACAATGATGTTATCTTTTTCGTATATCCTTTTTCTCTTCTCAATTTTGCCCACAATTCACATAGTGTTATTCTTGGATTTCTCCTTACATAATTCCTTATCCATCTTATTTCTTGATTTGTATGTGATTTTGGATGTCTTGTTTTTGGCTTATGACTTTTATCTTCAAGGCTTTCCTTTGTTCCATCATATTTTTTTCATCCATCTCCATAATGATATTCTTGATATGTGATATTTTCTACATGTATACTCTATATCTCCATTATTCATATATGTTTTTACTGCTTTTTTCTTTAGTTTTTAAATCATGTGGTAAATATCTCTTTTTATTTTCTCTTTTTTTGTGATATACTATTATCCATAAGTGATTCAAGTCCTTTCGTATAATTTGTTTTTGCACAATTCAATTATACTACTTGAATCACTTTTTTCTATTCTTTTTTTGTTTCACATCAATTGTAACATTACATAAATATAAAGTTAGCTATTCTTTAGCTAACTTTGTTCCTATATTGTGAAATAACTCTATCAATTTAAATTTTATATTTAAACCAATGTCATCTTCATTATTAGAAATTAAATTATATGATTCACTATCTAAATTCTCCTCCAAATTTTCTTTAGATTCCTCAGGAATGATGCCAGATGTTACGTCTACAAAGCATAGAGGAGGGAACATTACACACCACCAATTTTGTCCTTCAGCTTCACCAATTTTTTACCCTTAAAGCATCATAGTAACCAGAGGGAAAGCTAACATCACCATAAGTTTTTGTAGGAAAATCAAATTTACCTATTTCAATATTAACAGCATAGTTAAAACCGTTTTTCAAATACTACTGTTTGAGCTATATTTTCAAAGTCTGCTATATGCTCTTTAACAATTTTAATGGCTTCTTCTTTTGTAGTTATATTTGAAGTTATTTTCTTCATATAATTTATGAGAGAATCTCTAACTTTATATTTTAAATCTTGATCTTCATTACTATCACTATTGGCAATAACATGTAGTCTGAAAACATTAGAAGATAAGTTGCTTGCAGTAGCAGTTACATAAGAATATGCAGAGAGTCCTAAAAATAAAACAGATATGAAAATTAATAATAAATATTTTTTCATTTTTACCTCCTATTTCTATTTAATAAAATTATTTCCTAAAAGAAATAAAATATACATATTTGGAAAAAAATTTAAAAAGAGTTTTTGTCGAATAATGTCTAAAAGTTTTTTTTGTAATAGTATTGACACATTTGTAACAAAATGGTAAAATCTGACATTATAGAAAAGGGGGGGACATTTATGAAGATTGAAAATATATGCAATTTTTATGCAAGCAATTATCATTTAAGTGTTGTACTATATGAGTACTTAAGAAAAAATTCAAGAAAGGAAGTTGTTACATTTTTTGAAAGTGGAATTGAAGAAGAAAATAAAAATGTTAGAAGATAAAAGAGATTATCATTTAAAAGCACAAGTAAACTTTAATAAAAATATAAATATAGAAAATACCAAAATAAATGACAGTAGAAATATTATTTTCATATTAAAAGGAAGCGATACATATTTAAAACAGGCAAATTGGTATTTAAAAGAAGAACTAAGACAAATGAAAAACGTAAAGGCAAAAATTATTAATTGTTATGATTTTGAGCAGCAGAGGAGTTTTATGAAAGACATTATAAAAGGAAGCGATAAAATGTTATATACAACTGGTGAAAAAAACTAATTGACTAATCTTAACATTTGTTATATATTATATGGTATTAAAAAATGCTTAAATCATTTTTATTATATTGGCATGAAGTGTCTTAGAGTGACCGAAGCCTAAAAATATATGGCAAAGGAGAATAAAATGGACGAAAAAACTTAAGCAAGTAGAACAAATTTTAAAAAATATGGTCAAGAACAACTATTATGTGGATATAATAGACTTTCAAGTGAGGAAGAAAAACAGAATTTTTAAATAGTATTCTTACAATTGACTTTAACCAAGTAGAAAAAATTATATGAATCATCAAAGGAAGAAAAAGATTTTTCAAATGCAAAAATAGAACCAATTGATTTTGTAGACAAATCAAAGTTAAAAAAAGATTCTAAAAAATATGAAAGCATAGGAGAAAGTAAAATTAAAGAAGGAAAATTGGCAGTAGTTACTATGGCTGGAGGTCAAGGAACAAGATTAGGACATAGTGGTCCAAAAGGTACATATGATTTAGGATTAGATTCACATAAGTCAATATTCGAAATACTTTGTGATACACTAAACAAAGCAAGAAATAAATATGAAGTGAATATACCTTGGTACATTATGACTAGTGATGAAAATAACAAAGCAACAGTAGAGTTTTTCAAAGAAAATAATTATTTTGGATATCCAGAAAATTCTATTATATTCTTTAAACAGGGAAAATTAGAAATGATGGATCCAAATGGAAAAATTCTTTTAAATGAAAATGGAAAAATAAAAAAGAAGCTTCAAATGGACATGGAGGAATATTCCAATCTATGCTAAAAGAGGGAATTATATATGATATGAAGGCTAGAGGCATTGAATGGGTATTTATTGGTGGAGTAGACAATGTTCTTGTAAATATGGTGGACCCAATTTTAATTGGTCTAGCAGAGGCAAAAAATGTTTTAGCAGCAGGAAAGAGCATTGTAAAAGCAGGGCCAGAAAAAAAAAAAGTTGGAGTTTTTGTAAGAAAAATGGAAAACCAAGTGTTATAGAATATTCAGAGATCTCAAAAGAAATGGCAGCAGAAAGAACTGAAAATGGAGAACTCAAATATGGAGAATCACATATTTTATGTAATTTATTTAATATCAAAGCAATAGATAATATTAGTAAAAAAAATTACCATATCATGTGGCTTTTAAGAAAGCAAAATACATGGATAAGAATGGTGAAATTGTATGTCCAGAGAAACCAAATGCATACAAATTTGAAGAATTTTTATTCGATGCATTTGAAAGTTTAGATGATATGGCAATACTTAGAGTAAAAAGAGAAGATGAGTTCGCACCTGTAAAAAATGCAGAAGGTGTAGATAGTCCAGAAACTGCTAGGAAGTTATATACACAATTTCATAGTAAAAACAAATAAAAGCAAAAATGTGGACTAAATTAAGAGTCTGCATTTTTTAGAAAGGAAAAAAAATGAAGGAATATTTAGAAAGATACAATGAATGGATAAACAATCCTAACTTTGATGAAGAAACAAAGGAAGAATTAAGAAAAATAGAAGGAAATGAAAAAGAAATAGAAGATAGATTTTATAAAGATATGGAATTTGGAACAGCCGGATTAAGAGGTGTTATTGGTGCTGGAACTAATAGAATGAATAAGTATACAGTTAGAAAAAAGCAACTCAAGGTTTGGCCAACTTCATATTAAATGAAAAAGCAGAAGCAAGAGGAGTTGTAATTGCATATGATTCAAGACACATGTCGAAAGAATTTAGTGATGAGGCAGCTCTTTGCTTGAATGCTAATGGAATAAAAACATATGTATTTGAAACATTAAGACCTGTTCCAAATTGTCATTTACAGTTAGAAAATTGGGTTGTACAGCAGGTATAATGATAACAGCCAGTCATAATCCACCAGAATATAATGGATATAAAGTATATTGGGATGATGGGGCTCAAATATGTAATGAGTTTGTGCGAAGCTGCAGCTTATTATAAGTCAAAAAATCTTACATTATGGGATCAAATGATAAATATTTATAATAAATATGGATATTACAAAGAAGGTCAAGTTTCAATTGTTTTAGAAGGTAGTGTGAAAAATTAAAGAAATGATGGTTACTTTACTGGTAAAAAATTTCGTGATATAATACTATAAAATGTTTTCGTAGCTCAGTAGGATAGAGCGGTCGCCTCCTAAGCGATAGGTCGACGGTTCGATTCCGCCCGAGAACACCAGATTAGTAACAACATATGAACAGATAATGTTTATATGTTGTTTTTTACTAAAATTTATAA
>VOFC01001525.1_pt1 | contig 16001 bp, 32 predicted proteins | sample 5384161 | NCBI WGS metagenome assembly VOFC01 (sample SAMN12384722, study PRJNA508395) | human gut metagenome | isolation source: healthy gut B | host: Homo sapiens | reverse complement strand
AGCTGGAGACAACATCGGAGCATTATTAAGAGGTGTTCAAAGAACAGATGTTGAAAGAGGACAAGTTCTTGCAAAACCAGGATCTATACATCCACATACAAAATTCAAAGCACAAGTATACGTTTTAACTAAAGACGAAGGTGGACGTCATACTGCATTCTTCAATGGATACAGACCACAATTCTACTTTAGAACAACAGACGAGAAAAAAAAAAAGGGCATACTATATATGCCAACTTGGCACCCAGCAGCCTTACTTAGAGATGAAACAAAAAAAATAGATTTTATAAGAGATTTAAAAGAAGTTATAAATAAACTAGAGGAGTAATTTCTGATTGGGGACGGTTCTTTTTGCAAAATTTCGTACTGGGACCGTTTCTTTTCACAAAAAGAAACGATCTTAGCAGAAAAAGAAACGGTCCTAATGAAAAAAACAAAGAGAGGAATAAAATGAATCAACAAATACAAGAAAAAAATCAAATTATTGTTTAAATTGCAAAATAAAACCTTGCTCAAACAAAGGATGTCCTTTAAACAATAATATACCGGAATTTATAAAACAAATAAAGGAACAAAACTATAAAGAAGCATATAAAATATTGCAAGAAACAACTGTACTTCAACCAATATGTGGTAGAATATGTCCACACAAGAAACAATGTGAGGGTTCGTGTGTAAGAGGAATAAAAAGATGAGCCTGTAGTATAGGAGATATGGAAGCCTTTATTGGTGACTATGCAATAGAAAATAACTTGAAATTTGAAAAAAAATATTGAAGAAAATTTAGAAAATAAAAAAGTAGCAATTATAGGTGGAGGACCATCAGGACTTACTTGTGCAGCATTTTTGGCTAAGATAGGTGTAAAAGTAACTATATATGAAAAAAAAAGATTTTTTAGGTGGGCTTTTAGTTTATGGAATACCAGATTTTAGATTATCAAAAGATATAGTTAAAAATACAATTGATAAAATATTGGATTTAGGAATTGATGTAAAATATAACCAAGAACTTGGAAAAAATATTAATTTAAGTGATTTAGAAAAAGAATATGATTATATTTACCTAGCATTTGGAGCAAATATTTCATCTAAAATGAAAATTGAAGGCGAAAATTTAGATGGAGTATTTGGAGGAAATGAATTATTAGAAAATAATACTCACCCAAATTATAATGAAAAAACAGTAATTGTAAATGGCGGGGGAAATGTAGCAATGGATGTAGCAAGAACAATAAAAAAGAAAAGGTGCAAAAGAAGTTATAATTGTTTATAGAAGGGCAAAAGAACAAATGCCAGCTGAAGAAAAAAGAGAGGTTTTGGATGCTGAAAAAAAGAAGGAGTTAAGATATTATTTCAAAACAATATTGTTAAAATTAATGGCACAGATAAAGTACAAGATATTGAACTTATAAAAACTGAATTGGTTCAAAAAGAAGGAGAAACAAGACTTTCACCAGTAAATATAGAAGGAAGTAATTATACAGTAAAAGCCGATTATGTAATAATGGCATTAGGTTCAAAAACAGATGAATTTGTACAAAATTTAGGATTAGAAGTAACACCAAGAAATTATATAAAAAGTAAATGATAAATTCAAACATCAAATCCAAAGATTTATGCTGGAGGAGATTTAATAGGTGGAAAAGGGACAGTAGCTTGGGCTGCACGAAATGGAAGAGATGTTGCAGAAAATATAATAGAAGAATTTAAAAATATTAATAAAATATATTGATTTTTTCTAAAAACCATACTAAAATGAATAATATCTTAATAAACTGAAAAATGAAAGGAAAATAAAAGATAAAAATGAAAATACTTCTAGATGCTATGGGAGGAGATAACGCTCCAGAAGCAACAATAAAAGGTGCAATCAACGCAATCAATCAAATAAAAGCAGAAATTATTTTAATTGGTAAAGAAGAAATAATAGAAGCAAAAGTAAAAGAATTTTACGGAAAAACTTTAAGTGAGATATCACCAAGATTATCAATAAAAAATGCAACAGAAACAATAGAAATGGAAGATGGACCAACAGATAGTATAAAACACAAAAAAAAGATTCGTCAATGGTTGTAGGTTTTAAAATGTTAAAAGAAGGAAAGGGAGATGTTTTTATTTCTGCGGGAAATTCAGGAGCCTTACTTGCAGGAGCAACTTTGCTTGTTGGAAGAATTAGAGGAATAGATAGACCTGCTATGGCTGGAATATTGCCAGCATATAAAAAGTAGACTTGTATTAATAGATTCAGGTGCAAATACAAACTGTAGACCAATAAACCTATTACAATTTGCCCAAATGTCAAGCATATATATAAGAAATACCTTTGGGGTAGAACATCCAAGAATAGGCTTATTAAACATTGGAACAGAAGAAACAAAAGGGAACGAATTAACAAAGGAAAGTTACAAATTACTAAAAGAAAAATCAGAAGAACTAAATATCAACTTTATAGGAAATGTAGAAGGAAGAGATGCATTTTCTGGTGAAATTGATGCAATTGTAACAGATGGATTTACAGGAAATGTATTTTTAAAAGCAGTAGAAGGACTAGGTAAATTTGTAAAGAGATCTTTAAAAGAAAGTCTAATGAAAAATATATGGTCAAAAATAGCAGCACTACCATCACTTCCTGCAATGAATAAATTCTCAAAATCAATGGATTATAAATCTTATGGAGGAGCACTATTTTTTAGGGGTAAAAACCAGTCGTAAAAGCACACGGAAGTAGTGATGCAAAATTATTCGAATTTACAATAAAACAAGCAGAGCAATTTGTAAATAACCAAACAGTTGAAAATCTAATAAAAGAATTCGAAAAAGAAAAGACAAAAACCGAATAACCATTCAAAAAATGAAATAAATTTGAGATATCTATTGACAAAAGAAAAAACATATAATATAAATGTCTATATAAAAATAACATCAAATTTATATCAAAGGATATAGTAAATTTTTATAAACTTGAGAGGAGGTGAACTTAAGAAATGAGTTCAGAAGAAATATTTGAAAAGGTAAAAAATATAATAGTAGACTTATTACAAGTTTCAGAAGAATCTGTTACATTAGATGCACATTTTATAGATGATTTAGGAGCTGACTCTTTAGATTTAGTTGAATTAATAATGGGAATTGAAGAAGAATTCAATATAGAAATTCCAGACGGGGAAGCTGAAAAAAGTTGTAACAGTTGGAGATGTAGTTGAATACATAAAGGAAAATGTTGCATAATTTTGGGAATAAAAATTATCAATAAGTAATAAAGTACCCTATAAGATAGAAATATTTTATAGGGGATTTTTTTGTCTTTTAATTTTTTTAGTATAATGTTTCTATAAAATTTATAATTTTATCCAAATTTTAAGGTGTGAGTAAAAGTAATTGTAAGGATATGTAACAAATAGCGTGTAATTAGCGTAAATCAATTACAAAAAAGTGTACAGTATGCTAATATAAAAACATATAAAATAAATTGCCAAAAATTTATGTACATTGAAATTTGAGTAAAACGCTAATTGCGAAGTATAAAAAAACTAGAAATAGTAATAATAGATATGTATATAAAAAAAGCTAATAAAATTAGGAGGATGAAAAATGTTAAGAGATACATTAAGAAGAAACAAAGGTATAACGTTAATTGCACTTGTAGTAACTATAATAGTGCTTTTGATACTTGCGGGAATAAGTATAGCAATGTTAACAGGACAAAATGGGATATTAAATAGAGCAGCGGAAGCAAAGGAAAAAACAAGAGTAGCACAAGAAGATGAAAGTCAAAAATTAAAAGGATATGAAGACACAATAAACCAATATGCACCAAGTTCAAATGGAGGAAGTACAGGTGGAGGTTCTGAAGGAGGAAACCAACAGGAGGAAGTTTACCAACCGGAACAGGAACAACGCCATATTTGCCAAATAGCACATTTTCAAAAAAAGAAGGGGGATTTGAGCACGGATTAGTAATAAAAGATAATAATGATAATGAATATGTGTGGGTAGAAGTGCCAACAACAATATATGATAATACAACTTATAATAATAATGGAGCAAAAAAACCAAGTAATAGTGAGGATTACACAAATATAGAAGCTTGTTTAAAGGCATATACAGCTGATTATGCAAATTTTATTTCAGTGATACAAATTCAAATTTTACAGTACTATATCAAGCTATGTTAAAAAGTGTGTATACAAATGGAGGATTTTGGATAGGAAGATATGAAGCAGGATTAGAAGGAGATACACCAAGAACATCGTATACAGAAATATCAGCAAGCGACAAAGCAGTAGTAAAACAAAATAAGATTCCATATAATTATGTGAAAAGAGATGAAGCACAAACATTAGCACAAAAAAATGGATTATGGAGATTGTAAAGGTAGTTTAATATTTGGAATACAATGGGATTTAGTATTAAAATATATTGAAACGAAAAATCCAGCACAAAAATCTAATTTATTAACCAATAGTACATCAATAGGAAATTATTATAATTCAAGTTTTGAATTAAAGAGAGGAAAATTTGCACAAAATGGAGTATTATCTGATTGAAGGTTTATAATAGTGAGGAAAAACCAACATTAGTAACAGGAAGCAAGAAGAAAGAACAAGGTTCATATGAAAACGGAATATTATTAACAACAGGAGCAACAGAAGCAACAAATTTACAAAACATCTATGATATAGCTGGAAATGTACACGAATGGACATTAGAGTTCTACACTACTAGCCTTCCGTGTGTATACAGGGGAGGTAGCTCTGGTAGCAGCGGTTCGGACAGTCCAGCCAAGTACCGCTACAGCTTCTTTACCAGCAGTTATAACCTCAGCGTCGGTTTTCGCGTCGGACTATGGAAGTAGCTTTGAACTCTGATGGCGAAGAACTAGAATAATAGAATACTAGTTTTATAATGTAAAAATAAGAATAGGTAGGTGGCCGAAAAGTTACATTTTAAATTTTTCAAGACTTTGAGGTTCCCCTACCGGGCGAGCCCAATGTCATTAAGTTAAGAAAAAAGTGATAATATTATAGACATATTATCGCTTTTTTTTTGATGTCTTTTTTAATGTGAATGATTTTTAGCATACTGCCTATAATGGTGGTATTATCAATAAGTAATAAAGTACCCTATAAGATAGAAATATTTTATAGGGGATTTTCTTGTTACAAAAAATGTATATAGATATAAAACGCAATGTATTACGAAAATATTACGATATTATAACATTTATATTACATCATAAAATGCAATTGAAAATGATTACAAATTGTGTTATATTTTAATTACAGGATGTGATATATGCTTTTTGCAAAAAACACGAAAGGATAAATTGATATGTTAAACAATATAAAGGAAAAAAGGAATAACACTAATTGCGTTAGTAGTAACTATGATAGTTTTGTTAATTTTGGCACGGTGTAAGTGTAAGTATGTTAACAGGTCAGAATGGAATATTAAATAGAGCGAGTGAGGCTAAAGAAAAAACAGAAATAGCGAGTAAAGACGAACAAAGAAAATTAGCACAAGCGGAAGCTTTAATGAATACAGGAAAAAAACAACATATAAAGGACTTACATTACCAGAAGGATTTGCACCAACTAAAATTGAAGGAGAAGATTCAATTGATGATGGCTTAGTTATAACTGATGGATATGGTAATGAATATGTTTGGGTTGAAGTTCCAAGAACAAGTGAAGTTTATCCAACTGCAACAGTAAATGTTACAGAATTTAATGATGATGCTTATATAAATATTGAAAATGACTTACATACTTATACAAGTTTATATAGAAATAATACAAGTTATACAGATACTTATGCTGAAGATGATACTCAAGGTTGGTTTAAAGATGAAAGTGAATATAACGAGGCTAAACAAAAAATGCTAAAAAGTGTGTATGAGAATGAAGGCTTTTTGGGTAGGTAGGTATGAGGCTGGAATTTCTGAGCTTAGAGGAGGAGCAGGAGAAATTACTGCTATACCGGTATCAAAGGAAAATATGTATCCTTATACTTATGTAACAAGAACTCAAGCTGAAGTTTTAGCAGAAAAGGTTGAATCTGGAAGTTGCACAAGTAGTTTGATGTTTGGTGTGCAATGGGATTTGGTGTTGAAATATATAGAAAATAAAAAGAAAGAAAAAATTCCAGAAATATCTAAAAGGTTGAACGAAGATAGTGAGTATATAGGAAATTATTGGAATTCAAAAATAAAATTAAATAGAGGAAAATATGTTGAGTATAAGGCAGGAATTTTAGGTAATTTATGGAATGATTATACAACTGACATAAAAGGTTGTGTTGAAAATCAACAGAAAGTAAATACAGAAGGAACGGGGATTTTTATTACAACGGGGGCATCGGAATCAACCAATTTACAGAATATATATGATATGGCTGGAAATGTTTGGGAATGGACAATAGAAAACTCTGAAATGAATCAGGAAAAATGTGTTTACAGAGGTGGAGCATTTGATAGTTATTCAAGAAATAGACCAGTTAGTTTCAGATATTATCTTCCAAATAATCATTTATATTATAGTGTTGGTTTCCGCGTTGCAATTTATTAACAAGATATTAAATTACAAACCTCCTAAAAGGAAGGTTTTCCAAATAAATACCTCAAATGGCAAAAAGTCATTTGAGGTTATTTTATTCTCAATATTTCCACAAAACACTTGAAAAAATCCCAAAAAAGTATATAATAGATACATACTGAAAAGAGGTGAAAAAAATGGACTACACAAAACTAGAACAAGAAATAGGCTACACATTTCAAGACAAAAATTTACTACAAACAGCATTAACACACACATCATATGCTTATGAAAGAAAAACAATAAGTAACGAAAAACTAGAATTTCTAGGAGACAGCATACTAGAATTTCTATCAAGCATCTATATATACCAAAACTATCCCAAACTAAAAGAAGGAGAAATGACTAAAGTTAGAGCACAAGTAGTATGTGAAGCAAGTTTATACAAAGTTGCAAAATCACATAATTTTAGTGATTTCTTACGCCTAGGAAAATCAGAAAGAGTAGCACACAAACAAGTAAAACCAGCAATAATGGCAGACAGTGTAGAAGCAGTAATTGCAGCAATGTACCTAGATGGAGGGCTAGAGCCAGCAAATAAATTTATAGTTGGAAACCTAAAAGAAGAAATAAAATTAGCAAGTCAAAATGTCGGACAAAAGGACTATAAAACAGTACTACAAGAAATACTTCAGCAACATGGAGATGTACATATAGAATACAAAATGATAAAAAAAAGTAGGACCAGATCACGATAAAATATTTGTATCAGAAGTAATCTACAACGGAAAAATTTTAGCAACTGGAGAAGGAAAAAGCAAAAACATGCAGAAATGGAAGCTGCAAAACATGCAATAGAATTAATAAAAAAAAGGGGTGAAACTATGAAAAAACAATATATAATACCAATATTTGTACCACATTTGGGTTGCCCAAATGATTGCGTATTTTGCAATCAAAAATCAATAAGTGGACAAACAAAGCAAGTAACAAAGGAAGATGTAAAAAATATAATAGAAGAACACCTAAAATATATAAAAAAAAGATTCTAAAGTAGAAGTAGCTTTTTTTCGGAGGAAGTTTTACAGGAATAGAAGAAGCAAAACAAGAAGAATTACTAAGCGCAGCTTATGAATATATAAAACAAAAAAAAGGTAGATAGTATAAGAATATCAACAAGGCCTGATTACATAGATAAAAAGATTCTAAAAAGATTAAAAAATATAAAGTAAAAACAATAGAACTTGGGGTACAATCTGCAAATGACTATATCCTAAAAAAAAGCTGGAAGAGGGCATACTTTCGAAGATGTTGTAAAAGCATCAAAATTAATTAGATGGTATGGGTTCGAATTAGGACACCAAATGATGGTAGGACTTCCAGAAAGTACAACTGTTGATGAAATAAATACAGCAAAACAATTAATAAAGCTAAAGCCTAAAATGGTAAGAATATACCCTGTTTTAGTTATAAAAAATACCAAACTAGAAAAAGACTATAATGAGGGAAAGTATAAGCCATTAACAGTTACACAAGCTGTAGAAGTTTGTAAAGAACTTGTAAAACTATTTGTAAAAAAAACATATAGAAGTAATAAGAATAGGTCTTCAGCCCACAGATACTATAACAAATCCAGATAATGATAAAAGCGAAGTAGTAGCAGGGCCATTTCATCCGGCTTTTAGACAATTGGTTGAATCTGGAATGTGGTATGATGTTATAGTTGAAAAAAATAAAACAACTAAATACCAAGGTTAAAGAAGTTGTTGTTACCGTTAACCCAGCAGATGTAAACAATGTTATTGGTCAAAGAAAAGATAATATTAATAATTTAAGAGATGTTTATGATGTGAATTTAATTGTTAAGGCAGATGAGAAAAATTAAACAGGGAAAATCTAAGATAGAAATTACTAAAATTTATGAAGATTTCTCGGAAAAATAATTTGAAAATAAACGGCTATAATAGTATTAAGGGCTTAAAATAGCCGTTTACGGATTTTTACAAAATTTTTAAAAAATCCTTGACAAATCTGAAAAAAATGATATAATAGTAAAGCATTAAGGAGAAGTTGCAGGTGTAGTTCAATGGTAGAACCCTAGCCTTCCAAGCTAGCTACGTGGGTTCGATTCCCACTACCTGCTCCAATTTTAATGCAATTACCATAAAGAATAAATGCAGGTGTAGTTCAATGGTAGAACCCTAGCCTTCCAAGCTAGCTACGTGGGTTCGATTCCCACTACCTGCTCCATAAGGTAAAATCGTCGCACCAATGTGACGTTAATGATTAAATCAATCTGAAAAGATTGATTTTTTTTGTGCGTTATTGCAAAGAAAGGTGTGATGTGATATGATTAAAATAATTAAAAAGAAAATCAATATGAGTGATGAACTTAGGACCAAAATTAATTGGTCTTGCAAATTTAATAACAGACCCTACCAGATTATTGAGGGTCACCTAAGAATTGTGGAACATACAAATCTAGCGTATGTAGAGCCACACAAAAAGTAATTATTGGAGATACACTATATTTATTCTTCAATGAACAAAAATATTTTTATATTGGTAATTTAAAGAAGAAAATTCCTATTGCTGATTTATCAGAGTACATAGCAAGGCATTAATTAATTGAGAGTTTAGATACTCCCATAATATTGGTTTATTTTGTCGTATAAATAATCAATATGAAGTATAAGGTGTCTTGTTATGTGACACATTTTTTGGTGCCTTTCATTAAAAAGAAAAGGAGGAAAATGTTATGAATAATGAAAGGATGATTGCAGCAGTTTATATTCGTGTTTCGACAGAGGATCAGGCACGAGAAGGATTTTCTTTAGGAGAACAAAAAGAAAAAGTTATTACAACTCTGTGCGTTTAAAGGCTATGAAGTATTTAAGGTTTATGAAGATGCAGGAATATCTGCAAAAGATATGGAACATAGACCAGCATTTCAAGAAATGCTACAAGATATGAGAGATGGAAAAATCAACTATATTGTAGCTTATAAACTAGATAGAGTTACTCGTTCAGTTCGTGATTTAGAAGAACTTATATTAGAGTTAGAAAAATATAATTGTTATTTAGTGTGTGATAAAGATGATGTAAACACTAGAACCGCTAATGGAAGATTCTTTGTAAGAATGCTAACAGTATTATCACAGTTAGAAATTGAAATTGTATCGGAAAGAACTAAATTTGGACTTAATGGATCAATTAAGTCAAGCCATTTACCAGGCCCTGCCCCACTAGGATATAAAAAAAGATGGTAATAAGAAAACTATTGTTGATGAAACAACTAAACCTGTTGTTGAAAGAATATTTAAAATGTATTTAGAAGGTAAAAGTTTTCAGCAAATATCAAATATATTTAATGAAGAGAAAATTATTAAATCCAAAGAAATGGAAAGACACGACTATTCAAAAGATAATTGATAACAAAATCTATATGGGAGATTATGAGCAATATAAAAGAATTGCTAAAAAAAGAAAACAAAGAACCTGTCATTTATATGAATGTTGTTGAACCAATAATATCACGTGCGATGTGGGGAGAATGCCAAAGACAAAAAAGAAGTTAATCAAAGAACCTACACAAGAGATAGAGTTTATTTATTCTTTCAAAAAGAGTAAATGCCCTACTTGTGGAAGAATAATGAAGTGTAAAGGCTCTGGTGGTAAAAAGAAAAATATATGTATTATAACTGTGAGAAATGCCATTTAAATTATCGTGAAGATAAAATTGAAGAATGTTTAATGCAATTTATTTATGATTTAGTTGAGTATGATATGGCAGTTAAAAAGTATTTTTTACCTATTCTAGCAGACCACAAACCAACAAAAACTGATGATATAGATAAAGAGATTAATGGGTTAATAAAACAAAAAAGAACGTATTAAAAAAGCATATATGAGTGGTATTGTCGAAATGGAAGATTTTTCAGAAGACTATAAACTTATTGAAGAAAAATTAGAAATTTTAGAACAAAAGAAATCCGAACTATTAAATCTAGATAATATAACATTTACCCCACAACAATTAATGGCAGATAGAGATATAGAGCGCGAGACTATGATAAGATTAGACACCTTAAATGATGTTGTTAAAACAAATTGGGAAAGTAAAACTAAAGATGAAAAACAAGAATTTATATCTAAATTTATTGAATCAGTTATTCTAATAAAAGATAAATAATGAACTTCATATAGAAAAAATTAATTTCAGAAAGAGTTATATAAATAACTTAATGAAGTTTTTAGATAAAGGAATATTAGATGTATTAGTACCAGTTGAAATAAATGGTAAAGATGAATTTATTATTGGTAGTCCTAATGTTTCTAATGAACAAGTGCAAGAATATCTAGATAGATTAAATGAATTTTATGAAACAAAAATGTATCAACTTTATGAAAGAGTTGATGAAGAAACTGGTAACATTATTGGAGAATTTACACCTAAAAAGAACGAAAAAATTATAAGAATAGTACCTATTTCACCTACTGAAATAAAAACAAAAAATCAATTATAAATAAAGAAGATATTGAAACAAAATATGGAATTGTTACTTACAATCCTAACAAACCAAATAAGAAAGGAAATGATTAAATTATGGAATTAAAATATACAAGAATTGGTGATTATGAATTACCAAATTTAACTTTAAATGATAATAAAAAAGGGACAATTAATAAGTATGGAATGTTAAGACTTGATTATTTAAAACAACATAAAAAAGCACTTTACACTACACTTTTAATGAAAGATGAACTTACTAATCATCTTGTTTCAGTAAGTAAAAATGCAGAAAATTTATTAAATAACTTGATGGAAAGTTATAAAAAATCAGATGAAAAACTATCTAAAAAGAATAAAGAAATAAAACAACTTGAATGGGTAAAACTAATGAATAATTATAAAAATACAGCTGAAGAAATCATATTAAATGAATTAATTTATACTGAAAATGTGTGAGTACGTACTCACATATCGTGTCTAGCAAGCACTGAATTTGTACTCCCATACAAATTCCAATATGGGAATTCCCATACCCTTAAATTTTAGAAAGGAGACTTTAAATTATGAGAATAAGAAATAATAAAGTAAATGTGTTTTTTTAAGTGATGATGAAAAATTTATTTTTAAAAAGAGATTTTTCAAGACTAAACTTATCTCAATCTGAATATATTAGAAATTTAATTATAGGATATAAGATTAAAGTTCCAGAAGTTAAAGAAGAACCTAAGCCTAAAAAAGATGAATATGTTATTGAGAACATTGCTAAAGCACTAGAAGAAAACATTGAATGCTTAATTAAAGTAAAAAATAAATTTCATTATCTTGGATACTTTGAAGATGAACGAGCAATTGGAACTAAAATTGAATATTTAAAATTACAAAAAAAAACTACACTAAAAAATATATACCTATTAAAAATGATAAAGACAGTGCCAGCTAGCATTGTCTTTGTCTTGTGAACTTATATATCTAAAATCCAAATTTCTTTATTATAATCTTGGTTATAAACCTTTTTGATTTTGGTATTACTATTAATAGTTAATGCAGGCCTAACACCATATTTAGCTTCTGAGCTAGTTTCTGTTATAATACTACCGTTTAATCCAACAGCACCAAAACCACTCCACGCATATGTTCTTGTCCAATAAACAACTGTTATACCAGCGTCATTTTTAGCCACACGCTTGTTATCATTTTCAAAATATTTTAATCGAGTTTTATTAGCTGACTGATTTTCCCAAGTATCAGTAGTATTTAATTCTAAAAATGATAAAATGAAAAATTTTCTATTGATTGCAGAATTATTATAATCTCCATTATTATATAAAGAAAGACTTAACTTTGTATTGTTAATTATATTTAAAAAGTTTTGCTCAAACTTTTGAGGAAATACATTTAATAAAAAATTATCTACTGCTGTATTTTCGTAATTCTCAAAATTACTCATTTCTAAATGACTTTTATATATTTTTTCAGTCATAATTGAACCATTATAACCGGTGTAATATTCATCATTTCCTATAACATTTTTTTTAACAACAATAATGTGTCAGAGTTATTGCTATAATTATTGTGTAAAACAATATACGGAATATATTTTCCGTCCTCTAATAAATAAACTATTTCTTCATTTTTTGTATAATTATATGCTAAACTCCCAATAGTATCATTTGAATATTTATTTGATTTTAATAAATTAAAACTAAAGATAGAATTATTACTATAGCAAATATGATTACTAATACCATTATTTTTTTATTTTTCATAACGCACCTCACTATAAGAATTATATCATATGTAATAAAGATTTTGTATAATTCCATTGAAAAAAAAAAAACAAATGATACAATTAATTTACCAGAGAGATTTAATCAAATCTTATAGTCTTAATTTCGTAAACGTGCATAGTTAAGGCTCCAAATTTTAAAACTTACAAAATTTTGTTATTTCGTAAGTTTTTTTTTTTATGATTATAGAACAAAAAATATAAATAATTAACAAAAAAAGAATTTAAAACGAAGTGGTCACAAATTATGACCACCTTATTTCAAGTATTTTATATCAGTATTGTTTAAAATTTGCATTTGTGATATAGCTATTTTATTTAATTTTTCAAGTCTTTCAGATTGTTTTAATCCTTCATTTATAAAAACATAATTCAAATTTTCTAAATTTGCTAAACATATTAATTTTTAATTCATATAATTTTAGAATCTGGGTTATTTGAATTTCTTCCCAAAAATACCTAAAAACTCAATAGTATTTCTATTCCTTAGCCAATCCGAAAACAAAAAAGTCACCATCTTTGGATTTTAGCATATCAGTAATAGATATTTACCCATTTTGTAAAATGATTTTTACCTATTTTGTAAAGTTAACTTTTTAGGGATTGAAAATCCCCAAAAATACTATATAATATACCCCAAAAGGAGACAACAAAAATGAACGAATATATAACAATAATAGGAGGTGGCCTAGCAGGAACAGAATCGGCCTACCAAATAGCAAAAAAGGAATAAAAAGTAAAACTATATGAAATGAAACCACAAAAATATTCACCAGCACATTCTAATGAAAATTTAGCAGAAATAGTATGTAGTAATTCTTTTAAATCAAACTTACATACAAATGCTTGTGGTTTACTAAAAGAAGAGCTAAGAAAACTAGACTCTTTACTAATAAAAATAGCAGACAAAACAGCAGTACCAGCAGGGCAAGCACTAGCAGTAGATAGAGAAAAGTTTTCTGAAATTGTAACAGAAGAAATAAAGAAAAAATCCACTTATAGAAATAATAAATAAAGAAATAGGAGAAGAAATTCACTTAAAAAGACTTAGCCCAAAATGGAATAGTAATAATCGCAACAGGGCCACTAACCTCGGAAAGTTTATCAAAAGAAATTCAAGAACTAACAGACCAAGAAAAACTAGCATTTTATGATGCAGCAGCTCAATAGTAACAAAAAGAAAGCATAGATTTTAACATAGCATTTTACGGAAATAGATATGAGCAAGAAAAGAAAAAAAGAAGAAACAATGGATAAATGGCAAGAAAGATTAAATTCGCAAGATGCAAGCTATATAAACCTTCCAATGAACAAAGAAGAATACGAAAAATTTTGTACAAGAACTAATAAATGCAGAAGTAGTAACACTTCACGATTTTGAAAAAAGAGAAATATTTGAAGGTTGTATGCCAGTAGAAATAATAATTGTAAATGATGGGTCAACAGACCAAACTAAAGAAAAAAAATACTTCCTTATATAAAAAAGTATCCTGAAAAAAGTAATATATTTGGAAAAAAAGAAAATGGGGGACTATCTTCAGCAAGAAACTATGGAATGCCATATGCAAAAGGTGAATATATTGCATTTATAGACTCAGATGATTATGTCGAAAAAGATATGTATGAAGAAATGTATAAAGAAGCAAAAAATAAAAATGCTGATATGGTGGAATGCGATTTTTTATGGGAATATCCTAAAAAAATAAAAGAAGACCATGGTGTCCTTGCAAAGAATAAAAGTGAATTGATTACGATAAATAGAGTAGTAGCATGGAATAAATTAATAAAAAGGGAAATTATAGAAAAAAGCAAAAGTAGAATTTCCAATGGGGTTAAGATATGAAGATGTAGAGTTTTTTATAAATTAGTACCATATTTGGAGAGAGTTTCTTTAATAAATAGATGTTTTGTACATTATGTGCAAAGAAGTAACTCAATTGCAAATATTAGAACAATGGAAATATTTACAGTCTTAGAAAATGTAATAAAATATTATAAAGTTATCTGGAATGAGAACAGGACTATTTGGATTTTAATTGTAGGAACAATATTTATTTTGTCAGATGTTTTATTAAATATTAACAAAACGAAAAATTTAATAAAAAAAAAATAATTATTAGTTTGTTTTTACAATAATTGCAATTATTTTCAAATTTTGGTTTACAAACAATAGAAAAAGAAAAGGAATTAAAAAACAATAACCAACAAAATTTAGATCCGGAAACAGGAGAAGTAAGAAATGTTACAGGAGATATATTAAATATTTATAAAAATACAATACAAAGTGGCACTATAGAAGAAAAATATATGTCAAAGGCAGGACAAAAGATCTGTATGTGATTTATATGTTAGTTTTAGTAGATATAGTAAATAAATTACAAGATGAATATGATATAACAATATTTACACTATATGGAAAAGGAGCCTTTGAAAAAAGAATTATCAAATAAAATAAAAATAATACGACTATATGATAATTCTTATGAGGAAATGAGCAAAATCAAGAAGAAAATTATCCCCATAAAAGTATTAATAAGTGGAAAATCTATATACAAAAAATATATCCAAGGAAAATTTGATGTTGAAATAGCCTTTCTGGAGGGGCCAATTACAAGAATTTTTAAATATGGTAAATCTAATAAGAAAATTGTATGGGTTCATAATGATATAGCAAAAGTTTTTGGAGATAATTTTAAAGCAAAATTAAAACTTAAGGTTGATAAAAAATTTATAGCAAATATGATAAAATAATATTTGTAAGTAAAGATAATGAAAACTCATTTAATAGGATATATAGTGGTATTCCTAATTTAGGTCAAAAAAGAAGCGGTAATTTATAATTATATAGATAAAGACAGAATAATAGAAAAATCTAAAGCCGAAATTGGACAAGAATATATAGATAAAAATATACCATCTATCATCACAGTTGCAAGGCTTGTAGAACAAAAGGCGATTGATAGGTTAATAAATGTTCATAAAAAGACTTATAGATGATGGAATTATGCATAATATTTATGTAATAGGAGATGGACCTGAAAAAGGAAAATCTACAAAATCAAATAAAAGAGCTAAAAAGTAGAAGATACATTTAAACTTATGGGAAAAAGAGAAAATCCGTATCCTTATATAAAAAGAGCAGATTATTTTGCGTTGCTTTCAAAATTTG
>VOFC01001513.1_pt1 | contig 16001 bp, 14 predicted proteins | sample 5384161 | NCBI WGS metagenome assembly VOFC01 (sample SAMN12384722, study PRJNA508395) | human gut metagenome | isolation source: healthy gut B | host: Homo sapiens | reverse complement strand
TACCCACCACAACTGGCGGCTTATACACCAGTCTTTTATGTTTTCAAGCCAATGGCGATATGTGTTCTTGTATTTTGCGGGATAGAACTTGATTTCGTCGTTCATTACGGGCGGAAGTGCCATATCGGCAAAGTGTTTCATCTTCAAGAACCACTGCATTGACAATTTTGGCTCTATTGCCACGTTTGTGCGTTCGGAGAATCCCACTTTGTTTGTATAGTCTTCGACCTTTTCCATGAGTCCTGCTTTTTCCAGGTCTTCGGCTATTTGTTTTCTTACCTCGAAACGGTCCATCCCAACATACATTCCCGCAGCTTCTGAAATGGTTCCGTTGTCATTGAATATGTCAATGCTTTCAAGATTATGCTTCTCGCCAAGCATATAGTCGTTGGGGTCATGACAAGGGGTAACTTTAAGACAACCTGTTCCGAATTCCGTGTCCACATATTCGTCTTCAATCACTGGAATTTCCCTATTAACGAGCGGCACTATGACATGTTTGCCTTTCAACCAGGTGTTTTTCTCGTCGTTCGGGTTTATACACATGGCTGTATCACCCATTATTGTTTCGGGACGGGTTGTGGCTACAACAGCATACTTTTTCTCGCCCTTTTTCGGGTCAACAACATAATAGCGAAGGTAGTAGAGTTTGCTGTGTTCTTCCTTGTATATCACTTCTTCGTCGCTGAGCGCGGTTTGTGCCTTCGGATCCCAATTCACCATTCTCACTCCGCGATAGATGAGCCCTTTGTTGTAGAGGTCAACAAACACGCGGATAACGCTCTTTGAGCGTGTTTTGTCCATGGTGAATGCCGTGCGGTCCCAGTCGCACGAAGCTCCGAGCTTGCGGAGCTGTTTCAGGATGATGCCCCCGTGTTCTTCTGTCCACGCCCATGCGTGCTTCAAAAACTCCTCGCGTGTGAGGTCGGTTTTTTTATTCCTTTTTTCAGCAAGACGTCCCACAACCTTTGCTTCTGGTTGCTATCGAGGCGTGGTCAGTTCCCGGAACCCAGCAAGCGTTTTTTCCTTCCATTCTTGCACGGCGAACGAGAATATCCTGGATAGTATTGTTGAGCATGTGTCCCATATGGAGCACACCCGTTACGTTTGGTGGAGGAATGACAATAGTGTAGGGTTCGCGACCGTCGGGTTTTGAACTGAACAATTTGTGATCAATCCAATACTGATACCATTTTGCCTCAATGTCTTTTTGGGCTGTACTTTTGGTGCAAGTTCCATGTTATATGTAAGTCTTTATGTTTTCTAAAATTGATGTTGTGCCGGCGTTGCCCGGTAAAGGCATTGCAATACGCCTAAATTGTTGCAAAATTACGAATTTCTGCGGTTACCGCAAAAACATAAAGGATATGGAAAAAAACATAAGGCATATATTTTAAAATATGTGCCTTGTATTTTAAAATAAGTGACTTGTATTTTGAAACAAATGCCTTATGTTTTTTTCGCATTTATAATGGTCTTATAAACAATAACTTGTAAAGAGGTGCGAAATGACCGTTTTTCGTGTGCCGATATGCGACTTCCGAGATGTGATTTCTCATGGCTTGCCGACATGTTAGCTTACGTTCTCAGAGGAATTGTGAGAATAAAGTGCTAACTTTGCACGAATTTTTAGCAATACACACATAGTTCATGCTGCTCAAGAGATATAAAAATATAGAAGAGGAAGGTTTGCAACGTGCTTGGAAGAGTTTTGAAAATTCAGGGGCAATGGTTTCTCCTTTTTTCTGTATTACGATTACATGAAATGGATTTTCAACGGCGGATTCTTAAACAATAGGGGGATACAAACCTTTTTGTGGAATGCGTGGAAAACGAAGCAGGTGAAACATTGGCAATCTTTCCTATGAAGAAAAAGTTTTTGTTCGGCACGAAAATCAAGATGCTCGGCGACGTGCAGGGCTGCGGATGTGCAGGAGGCATTTTTTCGCCGAAACTCGGATAGTGAAAAGGAGAAGTGTATAAGATTGTTTTTCAAAACCCTGTTTGAAAGGGGAAATGTCCGTTTGTCGCGTATCAGGGAGGATTCTCTCGGCTACAGATACATGAAAAAGATTTTCGAACATGTTCCGCGTTTGAAAAAACAGGCATGTGACAATTGAATTCGGAGACGATTATGAAGCGTATTTGAAAAGTTTGTCATCGTCTGTGCGTCAAAATCTCCGCACAGCCGACAATCGTATGCGCAGGGACGGACACGAGTGGAAACTTAGGGGTGTTTTTGCCGGGCGAAAAGATTGACGATGAGGGCTTCAAACAGATAATGAAGCTTTATCTCGCGCGGCTTTTTCGGACATTACAGACAAAATTTGGGCGCAAACCGGTTGAGACGCATGACGAACTCGTATTTTTTACAACTATATAAAACACGATACTTTGTCGTTGCGCAACAACACCAACGCATGTCATTTCATTCTCTACATAGATGGGCAGCCGGCATGTTTCATGTCGGGCTTTTCAGACCATAAAGGTAAGAAAATTGTTGTTCCACGCCTTGCCATTGACGAAAGCCGCCGATTCTATTCGCCGGGATACGTGATGATAAGAGATGCCGTGCGTTATCTTATGGAAAATACTGATTTCAGAACGCTGGATTTAAGTCGCGGTTCGGAAAAATACAAACTCGATTTGGGCGGAAAGATATATGAAACGATCTGCATGGAGCTGAAAAAAAGCCGATGAAGGTATGAACTCCGAATAATCAGGGACAGGAACAGGCTTGTTTACAATAAACCGAAAACAATAATCCCCGCTTTCCATAAGAGAGCGGGGATTGTAGTATTTATGTGGCTTGCTGCCAATAATAGAATCAGTTTACGGCTTCGAGTTTGAAGACAACGCTCGAGAAATCTCCGTCAAGATTTACACGGATACCCGCTTTCTTGAGAGCACGACCGCTTATTACTTTTCCACTGAGCCAGTGGGGACGGTTGGGATCGAGTGGCGTGATGTCGGTGAACTTATAGTTTTTGTTTTCGTCCACACCGTCAAGGCGAATCAACGGATCGTTTTGAATTGTGCACACTTTATGGTCGCGATAAACGTAGAATACCGCTTTTGATTTGTCTTCCGAAGAATACATGAGTAAGGTTACGTAGTCGTTATCATAGGGAGAATTCAAACGATAAAGGTCTCCCATCTGCACAACACGACGCACGTCCTTGTAAGCTGCTATTGCGCGTTTTGCAAATTCCTTTTCCTTATCGTTCATGTTCTTCGGTTGCAATTCCATACCGAGTCTGCCCTGCATTGCAACGTCGAAACGGAATTTGAGAGGAGTTACGCGACCGGTTTGGTGGTTGGGAGTTGCGCTGACATGCGATCCCATACCGATTGCGGGGTAGAAGTGAGAAGTTCCCCACTGAATGAATAGACGCTGGAAGGCATCTGTGTCGTCCGAAGTCCAATATTCGTCAAAGAACGGGAGCAAACCGTAGTTTACATCGTCCGCCACCGCCGGCACAAGCCTGCACCACAACGTTGGGATATTTGGCACGCAGACGTTTTAGTACGCTGCGAAGTCCGAGCTGATAGTCTATGAAAATCTGCGATTGGCGATCGGCTTTAAGATAATGCGATCCGTAATTCATGATGTTTGCGTTGGCATCCCACTTGATGTATGCAATTTCGGGAGCCTGCGTCATTACGTTGTCGAAAACAGAGTAAACATAGTCCTGAACCTTAGGATTTGTGAGGTCGAGCACCATCTGTGTGCCGCCGCGCCCTTGTATGAGTGGACGGTTGGGACTGCTCAATGCCCAATCGGGATGTTTTTCGAAAAGTTCGCTCTTTGTGTTTATCATTTCGGGTTCAATCCAGATTCCGAACTTTATGTTATGTTTTTTAGCATCGTCTGTGAGGGCTTTGATGCCGTTTGGCAATTTCTTTTTGCACACCATCCAGTCGCCAAGACTTGTATGGTCGTTGTCGCGCGGGTATTTGTCGCCAAACCAACCGTCGTCCATAACGAAAAGTTCGCCTCCGAGCGATGCTATGTCGCCCATCATCTGGTCCATGGTCTTTTCATCGATGTTGAAATATACACCTTCCCAGGAATTAAGAAGAATCATTCTTTCCTGGTCGCCGTGAGCGAGTGCGTATTTGCGTGCCCAGCGGTGGAAAGCCCTACTTACGCCGCCTTTTCCCTCTGTCGAGTAGGTCATGATGAATTCCGGTGTAGTGAATGTCTTACCTCCGTCAAGTATATAGCGTGATGTTTCTTCATTGATGCCTGCAAGTACTTCGAGTTGGCTTCCTCCGGCTGCTCTTGCCTTGATTTTGTAGTTGCCGCTCCAAGCCAATGCGCCGCCGAATACGGTTCCCGAATTTTCTGTTGCCTTGCCGCCCACGGAAATCATGACACTCGGGTTGTCGGCATGAGTGTTTTGAATGCCGTATTTGTTGGAAACCACAATCTGTCCGTCGGTGATTTGCTGTTCATTCATAAAACATTCGGCAGCCCAGCCTCCGTGGAAATGGGTTATGTAGTTGTCGCTACGTGCAATGGGTATCTGCGCTGAAGCAAACATTTCGAGAGCCACGGATTTCTTTGCGGAGTTTACGATGTCGGTCCATGTCGAAATGATATCGGTTCCGTTAAAAGCTTTGAAGTATTGGCGCACGTAGAGAGGGTAAACCTTGTCTTTCATGTCTATTTCTATCGTTGTGCCGTCGGCATCTGAGGTTTTCTTGATGCCTTCCACTTTCAAATCGAGTGTGAGACTGCCGTCGGGCTGTGTGATTGCCAAGGCTCTTTCTTCGTTGGAATATACACCGAAAGCGTAGTATGATTCGCGATCAAAGGTCATGCGTGCGGCACGCATGTCGTTGGTTGAAGTGGATTCGTCTATTTTCGGTCCGTAATAGACTAAACGTGCCACTCCGTTGTCGTTGTTCACAATCAGTGTGGTGTTGGGCGTGGAAAGTCGGTATTCCTGTGCCGGGAGAACGCATAGCGGCAATATTGCCACTGCTATTGCGCTCAGCAGTTTCTTAATCATTTCTTTATGGTTTAGATGTTTGTAAAAATTATTTTGGTAAAGATTTTATTGTTTCAGTTTCACGACCACAATTACCTTGGGTTGTTGCGGATCATTGGTAATCATGAGCACTTTCAAACGGTTGCGCGAGTTCTGTTTGAGGAATTTGCGCAGAACTGTGATTTTTAGTTTCGTTTGTTTGCCCGGTGCTATTTTGCGGCTCACTCCTACGTTGAGCGCGGAGGCGAATACTTGCAGCGAACGTATTTGCAGTGTGCTTTTTTCCGCTGTTTGTTATTGTCAGCGTGCCGCTCGCTTTGTTTTTTCGTTTATTCCTTCGAGCACGAGTGTATCGGAAGAGAGTGAAATGCAGGGTGCTTGCGAAAGTTGTGCTTCGCTAAGCTGCGCGGCTTCGGGAAGTATCACCGCCGAAACGCCTATTTCGTTTTTCGTCCACTTTGTCTCCGGGGAAACGGCTAAGATATACCGATGTCTGCGTCAGCCCCATGTTGTTGAGCATACGGCTGTTGAGCGTAACCTGTATTTTTCCGCTGCGGTTGGGGAGCAGTGTTTCGGGTATGGCTTTTAGCCGACAGGTATTTTGGCAGGTGCATCAGCTTGGGCTTGTAAGTTTTTGTGCCTTCGTTGAAAATTTCTATTGTTTTAACTGGTGTGTCGCCAATATTTACGTCGTCGAACTCAATGTCTTCGGTATTGAGTTTTATGTCTCCTATTTTACGTTTGTATTCTCCTATATAGTCGGGCAATTGAGCCACAACGTTGCCGTATATCGTGAGATAAGTGGGGCGTTTTGAGGCGTTTGTATATACTGCCACCTGTTTCGTGAAATGACCGAGCATTTCGGCATTGTACGAAACGGATATTTCGGATGACGTGCCGGGAGCTATGTTTTTTTTGTCCCATTTTGCCACGGTGCATCCGCACGAGGCTTCAATGTTTTCTATTGCCAGGGGCTTGTCGCCCGAGTTTTTTATGGTGAAACGGGCTATGGCGGGATTGTTCCAAAGAATGGAACCCATGTCGTGCTTCGGGGCATCAAACACAACCGACGGCTGTGCAAAAGACAACGTCGGGGCAAGCCATGCGCACAACATGATAATTTTCTTTTTCATCGGAATTTCTGCAATTTCCTACAAAGTTACTTTTTTCTGCGCATTTACGGGTAGGATGAGCATGAAAATATAATCTAAATACGTTGCTGTGGTTAACTTTGGGCAAAAATATAAGTGTGAGTTAGCTTGTGGTCAGGAATTGCCGATTTTTTTGCAGGTTGGAACTTTGCAAAATTTAGTTTGAAACGGGACATTTGGGATGCCAAAACAGTTGTCCGAAAAAACACATGGCTTGTTGTGAAAAATACAAGCCATATATTTTTTAAAATACAAGGCACTTATTTCAAAATATATGCCTTATATTTTTAGCGTTTTCAAATGCCTGAAATTTAACGGCTTGTAAAAGCCGAAAATTCGAGTGTGAAAATGATGCTAAAACGGGCGTTGAAACAAATTTCTGGGGAGGTATGGCGCGCGTGTTGAGAAGCGCGGATTTTTTGTTATCTTCGCGTTATTCTTTATAAAACGTAGAAAATATGAAATTCGTTTCGTGGAATGTCAACGGGCTTCGTGCTTGCGCAGGAAAAGGATTTGCCGATGCATTCAATAGCCTTGATGCCGACTTTTTCTGTCTTCAGGAAACAAAGATGCAGCCGGGACAGTTGGACATGGAGTTTGAGGGTTATAAATCGTATTGGAATTCGGCGGAAAAGAAAGGCTATTCCGGCACGGCGGTATATGCACGTCGCGAACCGCTGGACGTTTCGTTCGGAATGGGCATTGATGATTTTGACCATGAGGGAAGGGTCATAACTTTTGAAGATAAGGATTTTTTTCTCGTGGATGTTTATACGCCCAATTCCCAGGACGGGCTGCGCAGGCTCGATTACCGCATGGAATGGGATGATGCTTTTTCGTGAATATCTGCTGAAACTTGGCGAGAAGAAGGCGGTAGTGGTTTGCGGCGACATGAATGTGGCTCACGAGGAGATAGACATAAAAAATCCGAAGACCAACCGCCGCAACGCAGGTTTCACAGATGAAGAAAGAGAAAAGTTTTCAAAGTTGCTCGAAAGCGGTTTTGTGGACACGTTTCGCCATTTGAATCCCGAACTTGCGGGAGTTTATTCGTGGTGGAGCTTATCGTTTTCATGCCCGTGAAAAGAATGCCGGCTGGAGAATAGATTATTTTCTTATATCCGAGGCATTGCTCGGCAAACTGCAAGATGCAAAAATCCACGGAAGCATAATGGGTTCGGACCATTGCCCCGTGGAATTGGATTTGGAATTGTCTTAGGATTGCGCTTTATCAGAAAGCCGGTTGCGGCATGGCGGAAGTCCCGCCGTTGATGTCGTATATGTCAACTTTCCAACCTTTGTCTTCAAAACGTGTGAAGTCGGCATTGCCGTAAGTGCGTTCGCCGTCTTTGTGGTTCGTGAGAATTTTTCCGAAAGGTGTTATTCCCGTGAATTTGCAAACAAAGTTGCATTTGCCGATGCCGCTTTTACGGTAATTGTCGGGGCAGAACACATTCAGCACTTTCTCTACCTTATAAAAACCGGTGAGAACGTTCACGGTGATGAACTTAACTTTTTTCAAGGCAGCGTAATACGGGTTCGCCTTTGTCGGCATTGTTTGGTTGCGTGGAGCTTTCGGCGAGAATCATTGTGGCTCCAACACTGTCGGCTGCGGTATCGCCGGTATAAGCTTCCGTCTGTGTGGAGTCCGCGCTCATGTTATGGTAATCGGTTTCGGGGATGTTGTCTTCGCCCAAAGGTTTTACGGGCGGATTAGCCACGACATATTTTCTGCCTTCTTCGGTAAGTGACACATTGGCAAAGTAATGCTTTACTTCTTTATAGAAAACTTTCGTACCTTCCCACCAAGTGTATTGTTCAAAACGGTGGCGTTCGTTCACTTCGCTGATTTGGCATGAAACAACGCCTTCTTTGGCTAAGGCTTCCAGCTTTTGTTTTCGCGACGGAATCGACTTCGTAATATCCCAAACCTATCTGTACCACCTGACTACTGTCGCGAAAAAAGCCGTTTCTCTCTCAATGGCTTTCTTGGCACTGTGAGCGGTCAGAGTATATTTGTCGCACGAAGTAAAGAATGCCGCAAACAAAACTGTGCAAGCCGCAAAAAATATATTTTTGAACAAATGGATTTTTGCGTTTCATAATGATTAAGTAATAATGCTTCAAAATTAAACGAAGCTATCGGAAACACAAGTTGCATTTCCCGATAGCTTCGTCATATTAATATAGTTCTTAATCCTTGTTCTCGGTTGTTTCGACGTTATCAGCCTCTTTGTTTTCACCCTGTGCGTCTGCCTTGGCTTTTTCGTCAATATCTTCTATGGATTTGCGCAGGTTGTCAACTTCGTTCTTGAGGTTTTCTATGCGGCGTTTAATCTCGTTTACAAAACCATTGCCGTTTTTCGAAGAAACATTGAGGAAACCGAGGTTGTTTTCGTATGTTTGGATTTCGTTGCGCTTAGCTTCGTACATACGGAACAAACGTTCTCTTTTCGCGATACATGGCATCACCTCCGCGAGAAATGGCTGCCGTTGCCTGTGCTTTGATGTTTTCGGCGCGGCGGGACATGCGACGAAGATTAAGCTCTTTGTAAATCCTGTCAACTTGTTCGCGATATTCTGTATAGAGTTTCTCTTTAAGGCGATAAGGAACGTGTCCTGTGTTTTGCCATTGGGAAATCAACTCTTGAACTTTCTTTGCGCCCTCGTCTTTTGCCTCTGCTGTTATGGCTTTAAGCTGTTCTATGATTCCGCGCTTGGTTTCCAGATTATCATTCTCGTTTTGTCGCAGAGAAGCAGTGGCTTTTCCGCGTGCTTCAAAGAAAGAATTGCAAGCCTCGGTAAAGCGTTTCCAAATTGTCTCGGAGTATTTGTGAGGAACGGAACCAATCTCTTTCCATTTGGCACGTAGGTCTTTTATTGCGTTTGCAGTTGTGTTCCAGTCGGTACTGTCTTTTAATGATTCGGCTTTCTCGCAAAGTGCTAACTTCTTCTCGTAGTTTTCGTTGAGAGATGCTTTCAGTTGTTTGAAGTATTCGTTTTTCTTTACGAAGAAATTGTCGCATGCAGTGCGGAAACGTTCAAAAATCTTGGCATTTACGTTTTTTGGGAGTAAAGCCAATGGTTTTCCATTCAGCCTGAATGTCTTTTATATCGGAAGTTACTTTGTCCCATTCAGCATAAGTGCGTAATTGGTCGGTGCTTATTGCTTCTATTTTTTCGCAAAGAGCGGTTTTCTTTACGAGATTGTCTTTTTCCGCTTCCTTAAGTTTGTCGAAATGTTCCTGATGACGCTTGTTAACAACGGTGGATGCAGCTTTGAAACGCTCCCAAAGCTGTTCGCGTAAATCTTTTGCCACAGGACCTATCTCGCGGAATTCTTGATGTAGCTTCTGCAATTGGTGAAAAGCCGAAACAGGATCGTCAACAGTTTCAAGTTTCTCGGCAGCTTCGCAAAGATGTGTCTTTGCTTCAAGATTCTTTTTGAAATCGTATTCACGGAATTCGTTGTTGAGCTTCAGCATATCATAGAAGTTCTCAACACAATACTCATAGTTTTTCCAAAGTTCCGTAGCGTTTTCTGCAGGAACAGGATTAGCCTCTTTCCATTCCGCTTGAAGTTTGCGGAAAGCATCGTAGTTTTTACCTGTATCCTCGAGTGAGGAAGAGAGCGTCTTGATCTTTTCAAGAATTTCGAGTTTTTCTTCAGATTATCCTGTTTTATTTTTTTCCTGACGCTCGTGTTCCTGCGCACGTTTTTCTTTTTTATGAGTTTAAGTTCCGCCTTAAAGCGTTCTTCATCAGCGTCTGCTTTCGGTTCGAATTCTTCTTCATTACCTCCGGCATTGATAAAAAGCTTCGCGTTGTGCCGCTACTTCTTCGTAGCGTAGGCGATAATATCTTTTTTTCAGAAGTTCTATTTCCTCTTTGTCGGCTATTTCTTCAGCATGTGAGAGTTCGCTCATTCTGCGTATGACGTCTTCTTTGGTTCCCGGCACAACATAGGTTTTCTCTGCGCTTTTGGGTGCTTCGGAGTCTGTTGTTGCGTCAACCGCATACTGTTGTTCCTGTGCCTCGGAGGCATTTTCTTCTTTTTTTTGATTTCTTCCTTAATGGGCTCTGTGGTATTGAGCTCTTCCTGAGAGGGTGTCATTTCGTTCGGTGTCATTTTGTTTTCTGACATTATAGATTATATCGTACAAATTAAGTGATTTTTATTTTAACCACCTAATGTTTTTTTGCTTTTTTGCAGTTTTACCGTCGTACTTTCTCAAATCCATGTTTTTTTCTGAACCACCATACGAATATAATGGTTACTATCACGGATATTCCGAACACTATCGGGAAGCCGAGATTAAAGTCTTCCATGCCGTTTATAAGGTTCATTCCGAACAAACTTGCAATAAGTGTGGGGGAACATTAGGATAATGGACACGGAAGTGAGGCTTTTCATCACGCTGCTCATATTGTTGTTTATGATGTTTGCGTATGTGTCCATTGTAGAGTTGAGAATGTTTGTATAGATATTGGTCATTTCTCTTGCCTGACTCATTTCAATGTTCACATCTTCTATGAGGTCGGCATCAAGTTCGTCTATCGGCAGTTTGAACTTCAATTTGGAGAGAAGCATTTCGTTTCCTCGAATGGAAGTCGCGAAATAAGATAAGACTGTCTTGAAGTCTTGAAAGCCCCACAAGGTCTTCGTTGTCTATTTTTCGGTCCAGATTGAGTTTCGATTCCTCTATGAGAGTGTTTATTTGCTTCAGTCTTTTAAGATACCATACAGATGACGAAAGGAACAAGCGGAATACGAGGTCTATGTTGTCGGTGAAACCCACATCGCGTTTCTGTTGATAGGCAATAAAATCTATCATCATGTTGGTTTCATAGTTGCATATCGTTACGCAAACGTCTTTCTTTATAATAATACCGAGAGGAATGGTGGTATGTGGGGTGTGCGAGCGCACTTCTCTCACGTAGGGTATTCTCAGAATGATTAACACCCAACCGTCTTCGTATTCGTAACGCGAACGCTCGTCCTTGTCTCGAATGTCTTCTATAAAATATTCGGGAATGTTGAGTTTGTCTATCATGAACGAGATGTCCTCGTCGTTGGGACAGGTTACCTGTGTCCAGCAGGCGGGCTGCCATGTGTCAATGGTGCGCAGTCCGTTATTAATGTTCCAGTAGGTTCGCATAGGCTTTTACTCCAAATAAAATTTCGGCAGGAGCAAAAGCCTTTAAGGCACTTCTCCCGTCGGTCTAACGTTTGTTTTCCGCGTGATAGTCGTCCATATTGTTTTTTATGACCGTGGTGAAACTTATAATAATGCTTTTGTGCTTCACGAAAGGTCGGGATTGATTATTTCTGTGTGCAAAATTAAAAATTTATTTTGAATTACGCTTGCTGTGCAAAATCTAAATGACGTAAATATGTGATATCGTTGCAACGGTGAGCGCAAAAGAATACGGTTCGGAATGAAAAGATTATTCCGAACCGTATAATCAATGTGTGGTTTTGCCTTTACGCGCCTTTTTTCTGTAGGCTGACGGTGTCTGTCCGTTCTTTTTCTTGAAAAACCTCATGAAGTGTTGGGGATATTCAAAGCCGAGTCGTTCGCTCACTTGGGCAATGCTCAACTCGTCATCGTCGAGCAGTCGCTTCGCGGCAGCCATTAGGTGGTCTGAAATATAATCTTTGGCGGTTCGTCCTGTTTCCACTTTCACCAATTCGCCGAAATAGCCTTTCGACAAGCAACATTTGTCGGCAAAGTAAGCCACTGTTGGCAAACCTTCGCGTATGGCTTGTTTTTCTATATACTCGGTGAGGAGGGTGTTGAACTTTTGTATTACGGTGTGATTGATTTCTTCGCGGGTAACAAACTGACGGTCGTAAAAACGAAGGCAATAATTGAGCAGCAGTTCTATGTTCGACACAATAAGTTCGCGTGTGTTTTGTCGATTGCGTGATGAAGTTCACGGCTAATCATGTCGAGCACACTGCGGAAGATACTTATTTCCTCAACCGAGAGATGTAAAGCTTCGCTTGAGCTGTATGAAAAGAATTCATAGCGCAGGATGTTTCTTCCGAGGGGTGTGCGGGCAAGAAAGTCGGGATGAAACACGAGTGCGGTCCATATCGGGGTTGTAACACCCGGCATGGGCTTCACGTTAATCGTTTGTCCCGGTGCAAAACTCGTTACGGTCATCTCGTCAAAGTCGTATTTTGTGCGCCCGTAGGATAGTTCGCATCCTTTGTTCTCTTTCAAAAACAGCGCGTATATTCCGTAGTGAACCGTTCTTGCGGTGAAGTTAGCCGGTTTCGTGTTGCGCACCACACTCACAAGCGGATGTTGCGTATCAAATCCGTAGTAGTCGTTAAAGTCTTGGACCGAATTGAAAGTTACTGTCTCCATTATATGATGTTTTTGCAAATTTACCATTTTATAGAAATGTGCGAAATTTTATCAGGCTTTTGCGGTGTTGAAAATATAGAATTCCAGGGACGAAAACAGGTTTTGTTTCGAAAGTTTCATGACATGCGAAAAAACATAAGGCATGTGTTGAAAAATACAAGGCACTTATTTTTAAAATACGAGCCATATATTTTAAAATACATGGCTCGTATTTTCGGATTTGTAAAGTCTTTGAAACACAACAACTTATAAAGTAACAATGAAATGCGTTTAAAGTTTTGAATTTCAGCGGTTTCCCGGAAAATGCATGCTTCCGCCGTTCTGAATGCCGGCACCGCCTGTTTGCCCCGAACCGTTGCCTTATAGATTTGTCTTGAAAAATTCTGTCAGTTTGCCCCAGGGTATATAGTTTTTGTCTCCTCCGTGTAAAGGTCGCAATGTGTTGCGCCGGGAACGATAAACAGTTCTTTGTTCGAGGCGTATTTGCCGGAAGTTAACTTTTTATAGGCTTCTTCGCCGAAGTATCGGCTGTGGGCTTTCTCTCCGTGTACAATTATCACGGGAGTGCGCACTTCCGAGGCGAAGTCCCAAAGCGAAACATTCAGACGCATGAGCTGCGTGGTTATGTTCCAACCCGTATTTGAATTGAGCGAACGCGGATGATAGCCTCGTTTCGGATTCTTGTAATGAGCCACGTATTGTTTTTACAAAGTCGGGTGCATTGTCGGGTGCTTTCTCGGGCAGACCACCCTGCGGAAGAATCTTGCCGCTGCGGAATTCTTCGGTGCGTTTTGCCGCCAATTGCATTTTGAGAGCATGGCGTGCCTCCTCGTCCATGGAGTCGAAATAACCTTTCTGGGTTACGCGCGTGAGATTGTAGAGTGTTACACTTGCCGTGGCTTTTATGCGCGGGTCGAGAGCCGCAGCGTTTATGGCAATGCCGCCCCAGCCGCAAATGCCGAGTATTCCGATGTGTTCGGCATCCACATCCTTCCGGCACGAAAGGTAGTCTACGGCAGCGCAGAAATCTTCCGTGTTAATGTCCATCGAAGAAGAGTAACGCGGTTCGCCGCCGCTTTCGCCTGTAAACGAGGGATCGAAAGCTATTGTCAGAAATCCTTGCTCGGCAAGGGTTTGGGCATAAAGTCCGCTGGCTTGTTCTTTTACGGCTCCGAAAGGTCCGCTAACGGCAATGGCTCGCAGTTTGCCTTCCGAGGCAACAGGTTTGTACATATCGGCAACGAGTGTTATGCCGAACCGGTTTTTGAAAGAAACTTTCTCATGACTCACCTTTTCACTCTTGGGGAAAGTCTTGTCCCATTCTTTTGTTATGTTCATGTTTGTATTATTGTTTTGTGCGAAAGCAATCAGCGAAATCGCGATTACGGCTATCGTTGTTATTATTCGTTTCATGATTCTCTGCATTTGGGTTATGTATGAGTTAACGATTCACGAATGCAAAATTACTTGGGACGCGGCAAAGAAAAAGTACCGTAAGTTCGGGTTGAATTACCGTTAATGCGGAAGCATACGGATTTTTCGCACTTGTATTCTAGTAAAACAACCGGCGTGAGTCATTACATGGGCGAAAAAAACAAAGCCCCGGCAAACGGTGTGGTACACCGTGCCGGGGGCTATATTATGTAAGGAATATCTAAGCCTTATTTTTCGGGAATGTTTTCGAGAACTTTTATTATAAAGTTGTAGAATTCCTCAACAGACGGAACATAGCAACGTTCGCTCGTAGTGTGGGGCGAACGCAATGTGGGACCTAACGAAACAACGTCAAGTCCGGGATATTTGCCAAGGATTACCGAGCATTCCAAACCTGCGTGGTCAACCTGCACAAAGGGCTTCCTTGCCGAACATATCCTTATATTCCTTTTTCAAAGGGCAAGAATCTCGCTGTCATTGTTCGGATCCCAACCACCATAGCTTCCGCTGAACGTAACTTTCATTCCTACCATTCCGAAACAGCTTTCAAGACTGCGGGCTATGTATTCCTTCATGCTTTCTTTACTGCTGCGGGCAAGGATATTGAATTCCGCTTTGCCGTTTCCTATCTTTATAATTGCAAGGTTCGAAGAAGTTTCAACAACATCGGGGAAATGCGGAATCATTCTTACAACTCCGTCGTGGCAGGCGTAGATTGCATCGACGAGATTGTCTTGTATTTCGCGCGGAGTGATAGTTGCTGGCACTTCTGCCTCTTCTGCAAACATCTCAATGCCGCTTTCTATTCCTGCATACTCGTCAGTGAATTCCTTTTTCCATTTCTCCACGAGCGCATTGAGGTTTTCGGCTTTGTCTTGCGGTATAACGAGATTAACAGTAGCCTTGAAAGGAATGGCATTTCTCATGTTGCCGCCGTCCCATGCGGAAAGACGTGCGCCGCATTCCGTTATGGCTTCGCGCACAAAGCGCACCATAAGTTTGTTAGCGTTTCCGCGACCTTCGTTAATCTCTAAGCCGCTGTGTCCGCCGCGTAATCCTTTAAGTGTAACCTTTACAGCTTTTACGCCTTGCATTGTGGGCTCTTCCTGATACTGCAACTCGGCTGTTACGTCAATTCCTCCTGCACTGCCGACAACAAATTTTCCCCACGTCTCCGAGTCAAGATTCAGAAGAATGTCTCCGTTAAGTTCTCCTTCGGGCAATTCGTTTGCGCCAAACATTCCGGTTTCTTCGTCGCGGGTTATAAGTCCTTCTATAGGTCCGTGTTTCAGGTTTTTGTTTGTCATAACAGCCATGACAGTCGCTACGCCGATTCCGTCATCGCTTCCGAGCGTCGTTCCCTTGGCTTTTACCCAATTGTCTTCAATGTATGTTTCTATCGGGTCTGTTTCAAAATTGTGTTTACTGTCCGGAGTTTTTTGCGGAACCATGTCCATGTGTCCCTGAAGTATTACGCCCTTGCGGTTTTCCATACCCGGTGTTGCGGGCACGCGCATCACGATGTTTCCGGCAGGGTCTTTGAAAGCCTCTATACCGTTTTCTTTCGAAAAATCAAGGAGAAATTGCTGTATTTTCTCGAGATGTCCCGATGGACGCGGTATCTGTGTGAGAGAATAAAAGTGTCCCCACAAATCTTTTGGCTGCAGATTTCTTATATCTTCCATAATATTTTTGTTTTTAATTAGTGAATATTCTCTGTTATCCTGTATGCTGCTGTACGTTTGGGTAAAAATTGCAATGAAATCAGTCCTCCCACGCCGAGCACTATTATTAATGCGGTTTGCATGGCGTGTACGACGAGCGCAAAGAGAATAGCGTTTGCCGCTTCCACTCCATATAATATCAGCATGGTTTTTACAGCAAAGTGCCACGGACCTGCGCCGTTTGGCGTAGGAATCAGTACTGCGTATGACCCTGCGCAAAATATCACGAGTGCGTCCAATTGGGTGAGATTCGCAGTGAAATCGAAGCAATATAGGGTGAGCGAAAAATGCAGATAGTAGCACAACCATATTGCAAAG
>VOFC01001472.1_pt1 | contig 16001 bp, 30 predicted proteins | sample 5384161 | NCBI WGS metagenome assembly VOFC01 (sample SAMN12384722, study PRJNA508395) | human gut metagenome | isolation source: healthy gut B | host: Homo sapiens | reverse complement strand
CCCCATACATTTCTAACATTGGAAGAACATTTGGCAATTCATCAATACCACCACTTGTCACAATTGAATGTTCGCTAAAGCTGTACTGACGCGACGCATATCTAAATTTAAATTGTATTCATTTGAAAATACCTGATATTTTTCATTCATTACTGTATCCGCTGTTTCATTTTGTTTTCTAATATATGCCCATTTTTCTCATCAATATCTAAGAAAACTTGACATTCACTTGGAAGATATCGCATTGTACGGGCAATAAATAAAAAGCTGAATCCTAAATTATCTGATATTTTCAGCATATCATCCAAAATAGATGTATTTTTGGCTACTTTGTAGTCATCGTTGATAATGATATAATATGGCGTAAAATTCTTATAGGCATCTTCTTGCTCTTTTTCTTCTGAAATTTCTGTTTCTTGATTTTTCTTGTTTACGTCATCTGTTTTCTTACCTATTGATTTTTTCGTATTTTATATTCACCATCTAAAAAGTTAGATACTTCGTTGATTTCTTCAGATGAGGAAGCAAAATAGCACGTGCTTTTATCATTACTCCAGCAATGTGGTAAATACTTTATATAATTCCATCGCTTTTCATGTTGTTTATCTGTAAACACAACAATTTTTAAATTTACTGGGCTTTGGGTGGCAACTAATTGTAACAAAATTCCATCCACATATTGATTGCGATAACTATTATTTGAAAATAATCCAATCATTGTATACTTTTTAAAATCAATAAAATAGGAACATTGCTTAATTCTTTATAGCGGTCCACTCCTTTATAAACGTTTTCTAACAAATTATCGTCATCTAGTCTAAAATGTTTTTCTGGGGCAGATACATCAATTTTTGCAATACCGTTGCCAACGCCTAATCGCACTGTAACGAAATCATCATCTTTAACAGATCGTGACCAGAAATTAACATTACTTTTGTTTTTTTCTAAAACCATTTGACTACATTCAGCTATACTTGGATAATTATCATTCATTGCTTGTTCTTGACGCTTAATTGTATTTTGAATTTCTTGTAATTTTTCATTTAGATATTGAGTGTATTTTGTTTGCCTTAATTCTTCTCTTTTTTTGGCAGCTTGCTTTTTTGTTATAATTGGCTGTTAATCTTGGAAAAATTAAAGAACTAGCTAGCATTGTGATAGCCATAAGAACTGAAGTGACCATCTATATTGTACTGGAATTACCATTTGTAAATGCATTCACTAGCATGATAATAGACATCATACTCATTGTTAAACTTGTTCCAATTGTTAGATATAAAGGTAATTCTTTATGTTGTTGGTTTTCAGGAGGTGGATCTATTATAATTTTTTGCTCCTTAATACCCGTTGTTAATCTGGGTAAAGGTTGAAAATAATCATCATCCTGATATTGAGAAACATTCGTACTTTCTGGTGGAATAGCATCAAATTTTGTATTATCATAATTTGCCGGCGATTGATATACTTGCATTCCACTTACACCAATTGATTTTTAGGATTATTAATTTTTAAAAAGTTTTGCATCCATATGATCTTTAACCCATTATAAAAAAATAACATCCCCATTTTTAAACGAGATGTTATTATTGCTTCGTCATTAACATATACTGGGTCCTTTTGAACTAATGAATTTACAAACCAACCATCATTTGTATATTGTATTGTTGCTAACTTAGCTGGCACAGCTTGATTTTTATATATAATATTATTTGTACTTTCTGAACCAATACTAATATTTTGAATAATTGTTGTATTCAAGAGATATGTTTCTTGTTCCACACTAGGCATTGCAACTAATTTAACGTACTTTTTTTCGCCTGTAACAAATAAAGTATACATACCATAGTCTTCTAATGGCTTTTTGTAACACGGTCATACCATTATCAACAACATCTATGCTTCCATTGCTTTTCAAACACCAATGGTTATCAATTGATTCAATGGTTAGTTGACTTTCTACGTCATTAGACGAAACATATGTAAATAAGGTAGATTCTTCAATTTTTTCAGGTAATGCATATTGTATAATTTTGTTATCAGCAATAATTAATAATTTCATTGTTAGACCTCCATTACCCAATTACTTTTTAAGCTGCAGTAGGTTTGCCATCAGCGACTACAACACCATCTTTAAATTGATATGGACCTACGCTCGCAGGAGCACTTTCTTTACCATCTGCTACTACGACACCATTCTCAAATTGATATGGACCTACGCTTGCAGGAGCACTTTCTTTACCATCTGCTACTACGACACCATCTTTAAATTGATATGGACCTACGCTTGCAGGAGCACTTCCTTTACCATCTGCTACTACGACACCATCTTTAAATTGATATGGACCTACGCTTGCAGGAGCACTTTCTTTTACCATCTGCTACTACGACACCATCTTTAAATTGATATGGACTTACGCTTGCAGGAACACTTTCTTTACCATCTGCTACTACGACACCATTTTCAAATTGATATGGACCTACATTTGCAGGAACACTTTCCTTACCATCTGCTACTACAACACCATTTTCAAATTGATATGGTGACTGACCATTTTCAGAAGTTGAATTTGTTGCAGTTGGAACTAGTACAGTTTTTCCATCTGTGATTACATTTTCTTTCTCACCAAATGTATACATTGATGGAAAAGAAGCTGGTGTTGATGTTTTTCCTTGGGCATCGGCAACAACCATTCCATTTTCATCAAAAATATATGGTCCTGTTTGAAGTTTTGTAGCTTCTTTGCCATCAGAAACTACTGTGCCATCTTTTGAAAATTTATAAGTATTCACTGGGTTTTGAGGCTCATTTCCATTTGAAACAACAATTCCATTCATATCAAAAACATACTCTTTTTAAATCTGCAGATTGCGTTGTATTGGATGATAACGATTTTTTAATGCTTTAAAAGCATCATCTTGATAACCTGTAAATAATATCTTATTAATATCCACTTTATTTAATACTTGTATTTTCGTAATATCCATTAATCCTGTTGGATAATTACACGCAACGTAATCGTATGTTTTTATACCGTTTTCAAACGTATTATAATTATAGCCAATAATCATAATTGTTTCATTCTTTACTGTACATACAGTACCAATTGATAAAATATCGTTTTGTATTCATATTCTTCCCACCTTATTCTTTGTTTTTAATTATACAAAAAAAAATAACTGAATCAATAGTTATTTTTTCTTCTCAATCTTGTCCTTTAATCTTCTGATTAGTTTTGCTCTATCGATATCACTCATGTTTACTAAGTCAATTCCTGCGTTGATAGCATCTTGCATCGATACGATGATTCTTGTAAATGCATCTTCACTAATATTATAAGTATCGGTATCTTTTTCCTTCTTTGATTTCAATCGTCAGATAAGGAGATGGTTCCCCTTCTTTGGCAAGACCTAGTACAAATTCTTTTAATTTTGGATAAGCATCGTTTCCTAAAAGTCCTACTAAAGATAAATTGCAATCTTCATTGGTTTCTAAGAATGCTGTAATTAGACCTTCTTTTTTCGATAATGTAGGTTACAGTTTCTACATGTCTTACATCATATCTAGAAATTAAGATATGGTCTTCTTGTTTACTTTTTATCAAATTGTTCATAAAACTTTAAACGATTCATAGTTACTCCTTTCTTGCCGTCACTGTATAGATTGGGTTCCCAAGATTTGCAAAGCGATGTTCAAATTCTGTTTCAACATTATCTTTCGAAAGTTCTTCATCTTTGTGAAGATCTCCAAAGAAATGTTGTACAACTTATATCCATATTGAGATAGTGACTCAAAGAATACGTAAATAATATCGGATTGTCCGTCTTTTGAACGATTTCTTTTTGTCCTCTAAATATATAATTGTACTTTTCTAAGAAAATAGGACTCGTCAGTCTTCTTTTCGCCCATCTTTTCTTAGGCCACGGATCACTAAAATTTAAGTAAAGTCTTTCTACTTCGTGATTAAACACCTCATCAATTTCTAATGCATTCATGCGAATGATACGGATATTTGGAATATCACCGATGTGTTCTACGGAACGTGCTACAACACTATCGTACTTTTCAATTCCAATAAAATTGATATCTGGATACTTTTCGGCCATTCCTTTTAGGAAAGCCCTTTTCCCATCCCCACCTCAACATGGATTGGATTTTCATTTTGAAATTCCTCTTGCCAATGGCCAATTTTATCTTTTAGATTCCATACAATGATGTTGGATACTGCCATAATACTTTCTTTGTTACGTACATTTCTAAGTCGCATTTTACCACCTTTTTTATTATACACTGGAACCAAAAAAAATGATAGGCATATAATTAAATTGAAGGAGGACGTTATGAATAATCAAATGCCTTATCCATATCCTTCCTAATATGCCAGGAGGCATGCCGAGCAATATGCCAGGACCTTATATGATGCAACAACCGGATGTCATTGCAGTGGCGAATTAAAAGGATTAGAAAATAGAATCAATAAAGTTAGAAAGAAGTGTCAAACGACTAGAAGATGCCATGATGCACATGCAAAGTGCTAGTCCTTACAATAGTTCTTATGATAGCACAAATTATCAAATGATGTAGTTTGACTTTATGCCCTTTTGTTTATACTTCTATAGGTATAAATCAGGATTAGAAAGGGTGCTTTTTTTATGCAATTTGTAAGTGACGTTAAGAAAAAGATTTTGATTCGTTCGTTCTATCCCACAGTAATGTTAGTTTTATGCAAAGTAGCACGTGGGGAGAGTTTTGGTCTAAAGAGATGAACCGCAAAGCCGTACTACGTTGGCATCGTCGATAAAAAAGAAATTGGTTGCAGTAGCACTTCTTTTTAAAAAGAGCTTCCTTTCGACTTTGTTATTTTTACAGTCCGCGTGGAATGATTTTGGATTGGGAAAAACAAAGGATTAGTTGAACTGTTTACAGAAGAAATCAAAAAGATTTGCTAAAAAGCAAAAAGCGATTTATATCAAGATCGATCCAGAAGTAAAGTTACACGACTTAGATCCAGATGGCAACGTTTTAGGCGGCGACCATACCGAACTAGTAACGTTCTTAAAATCTCTCGGATATAAACACTTTGGATTCAACAAGAACTTTGAAGGAAGTGAACCGCGATACACTTACCGGTTGGACTTAAGTATTTCAGAAGATCAACTATTTCAGAACTTTCATCCGACGACAAAGAAAATATTGAAACGAGGAAATCCTTATCAATTTGAAATTTATAAAAATGAGGATGCTAAAATTGAAGACTTCTACTTTACAATGAAGGAAACAGAAAAAAGAGAAGGCATCTTATATCATTCCATCGATTATTATCGAAACTTTTATGAGTCTCTTCATCCAAAAGATATGTCGAATTTATACGTCGTCAAATTGAATATTGCCAATGCAAAAAAAATTAATTTGGATAAGCAAGAAGAATTAAAAAAACAAATCGAACAACTTAGTGATGAAAAGTATAAAAACGAGGGAAAGAACAAGAATAAAAAACAAGAATACGTCAATCAACTGACGAAGTTAGAGAAAGAGTATCAAGAATTCGATGCGATAAACGAGGAAGAAGTTGTTTTATCTTCCATTTTGACCGTTCAATTTGGGGGATACTGTATGGACTGTTCACGGCGGCAATGCTAGTTTCTTACGAGGATTAAATGCCAATTATTTTATCTATTACGAAATCATTAAAGATGCACAGAAAAATGGATTTCACTACATCGATTTCTTTGGGACGACGGGAGATCCAAAACCAGAGAATCCAATTTACGGAATTCATCTGTTTAAAAAGCGTCTCGGTGGGGAATATTTAGAGTACATCGGTGAATTCGATTTAATTACGAGACCAATCTATTACCGGATATTCTGTACTTTAATTCCGTTTTACCGTAAGATAAAACGAAACTTATTAAAACGAAAGGAGCAGTAGAGATGAAATTTGTATCATTAGAAGAAAAAAGAGTTCGATTCATTTGCTAGGCATCATCCACAGGCAAGTTTCTATCAAGCATCTACTTGGGGACATTTAAAAGAAGAGAACGGTTGGCAGATGCATTTACTAGGTGTCAAAGACGGCAAAAAAAATCATTGCTGCAACTCTTTTTATTAGAAAGAAAACTCCGATTGGATACCGTATGTTCTATGCGCCAAGAGGGTTGCTCGTGGATTACGATAACTACGATGTCTTATCTTTTTTTACAGAAGAAATTAAGAAGTATGCTAAGAAAAACAAAGGTATTTTTATAAAAATCGATCCTTATCTTTCCTATCAAGAACGTGATATCAATGGCGATATCGTCAAAGATGGAAAAGATAACAAGCATGCCTTTTCAAAATTTACGCAAGATGGGTTACAAACATTTTGGCTTTAACATCATGCAAGATACGTTACAACCTAGATGGATGTTTGTGACCGAAACGAAAGGCAAATCACTGGACGATATTTATGCTCATATGGATCCAAAAACGAGACAAATTTTGCATAAGGCAGAGCGACAAGGCGTCTATACTCGTGAAATTTCTTATGAGGAACTTCCTAAATTTAAAGATATCATGGCTCATACGGGTGAAAGAAGAGAGTTCATCGATCGTCCACTTTCATACTACCAAGAGATGTACAAGCATCTTCATCCAGATGGAACGTTAAAAAATACTCGTTGCCGAAATTAACATGAAAGAACTAGTTGTCAAAACAAAAAAAGAAATTGCGGACATCCAAAAAGAGATGGAAGAACGTGCTTATAAACATGATAATCAACTGATGCCAATGAATGAGAAGAAATATGCCGCTAAGCAAAAAGAGGCACAGAATAACATCGAACGATTAAAAAAGAATGTTAGAAAATACCAAACTTATTTAGAAGAAGATGGAGATGTCATCACGCTAGGAGGAATTTTATTCTTGATTCATGGCAATGAGGTACTTTCTCTAGTCGGTGGTTCCTATGCCAAATATATGGAATTTCAATCTGCTTACGTCGTTCATTTTGCCGGATTAAAATATGCGTTAGAAAATGGATTTGACCGTTATAACTTCTATGGAATTGTTGGTGACTTTGATGAGCATAAAGAACTAGGTGGTCTTTATACATTCAAGAAAAAGCTTCAGGTGGAACCGTTGTCGAACTAATCGGAGAATTCGATTTGATTTTTAAATACACCACTTTACCACTTATATCACCTAGCATTTAACACTTATCATTTCTTAAAAAACTTAAAGGCAAAGTTGCACAAATAAAAATATCCACAAAAAAACTGTGGATATTTTTATTTAAGTAAATCTGCTAGGTATAATTCATTAGATTTGTTCTTTTTCATTCTTCGATATTCTTTCAAGTTATCCACCAACATCATTATGTCTCTCCTATAATAATTCCATAAAAACATACTTGATTGGTCGTATTTCATTCCATTTAACTTAATATGTTCTTTAGCAAAATCTTTCGGTCTTTTTTTACTTTTATAATATTTAGTCATTAATCCCTCATTTATAATTAAAAGAATCTCTAATTCCGGTTTAGTACAGTATCGATATATTTTTTCTTCAAACACAATATCATTCAAATCTGGTGGAATCTTCAAATGATCTTTTTGAGTGTCACCAATTCTATATATTATAACAGGTTGATTATAGTGTCGTAATTCTGTCTTAATAACTGAATTTTTTAACTGTCTAACATTCCACGGTCGCATTCCAATTAAATCATCTCTAGTTATTTTTAATAAATCATTATCCAGTAATAAATTGATTAATGTTTCTTCATTTTTTCCCTCGCACATTAATAAATATCTCATTACATTAATTCCTTCTTAAAATTCATTAATGATTCATAGTTAATATCCGTGTTGAAAGCATTTTATAAAATTTATTACTTTTTGATAATTCGGGCCTAAAATTGTATTTTTCGTGCATATTCTCTAAAGTAATTTTATTGTCAAATTTACTAATATAGATGTTATCATTTCTGCCAAACAGATCTAGCAATTCACAATAATGCGTTGTAAATATTAAAGTTGCATTTTTTTTGTTAACGGATTTATCTTTATATAAATTCACTAAATTTTTCTACTAACATTTTGTGAAAATGTGTTTCTATTTCATCGATAATCAAATCGCATCCGAATTTTAATGAAAAAACAACAAAAGTAAACAACCCTAATCCTCTTGTTGTACCGCTTGATAAAATCTCATGTAGTTCTCGATTGGTGACTTCTCTAGATTTATAATTGGTATACGTTATCTTATATTTATTATCGCTAATCATTTCAATGTTTTTTAATATGTTCATCGAACATTTGTAAAATTGATTCAATGATTTTAGGACTGTTATTTAGCATTTTGTATATACTAAAGACATCGGAATAATTATATATTTCAGTATTACTTGAAATATAAATTCCTCTCCTTGATATTGTTTTTAATAATAAATATAGGATTGATGTATCATCTGGTAATTCACCTAAGAATTCCATTTCTTCATATTTATCAAAACTAAATAATTGAGTTGAATAAGATTTTTTGTATTCTCTCATATACAACTTTTGATTTTGGAATAATACCGTGTTCTCGTCTACTAAGTTTTCGTCTTTTTTAATTCGGTTGTATAATGATACAAATATTTTTCATGATAGAAGGTAATATCTAATTCTACAGTTTTGTTCATAAATTTGAAAAGATTTGTGGCATATTTAACACGATAATTTGAAAAAATATCATATACTAGTGACAATAATTCAGTTGTTGTTGTTTTTCCAGATGCATTTTTACCAATTATTCCTAACGTTGAAAAAAACATACAAATTTTCAGCAATTTCATTTAACTCAAATTCTTTATCATCTTTTGTTTTATTGGCAATTGGAACAAATGAAATGGTAAAATTATCTTCGCAAAGCTGAAAGTGACTTGCGACTATTCTCAAAATTTTCATTATATCTCTCCTCATCATTATTATAGCATTTTTATTTAAAAAAAATACATTTTTTTGTTATTTTAAGTCAAATTAAAGAAAAAGTCAACGTTCTTTGCTAGTAAACATTCAATAATTTGCAATTTTTAAAATATCTTTATTTTATCTTATTATTTATGACTTTATTAATTGCACATATTTTAATATAAAAATATCCACAAAAATTGTGGATATTATTTTTGATTGCATGTTTAATTGTTCTTAAACCATTATAAACCGTATTAAAACTGCTAACTGGTAGCGAAACTCGCCAATGTATTCGATTACATTGCCACCGAATCCTCGTTTGAATTCATAAACACCATAGAGAGGATTGTTCTCTTTTGAAAGTTTCCAGAAATACCGTAGAAATTACATGCTTGATACCCTTTTTCGTAGGCATCTTTGATATGAGCATCGTACATCGCATATTTGGGAGTAAACTTTCGGTATTCTTCTAAGCCTCCGGAAGTAAGTGTTAAGTATTCTTTTCCGTTCCACATAGAAAGTAGACATGCAATATCTTTTCCGGTTGGATTTTCTTTTTTAAATTTTTTCGCATTTTCTAATTCTTCTTTTAACTTAACTAAACGATTATCACTGACTTCTTTTTTGATTTTTTAACTTAGCACCGACCATATCTTTCTGCATTTTTTCTTGAATTTCTTTTTGTTCTTCCGTTCTTCTTCTTGTAAATTTTCTTCGGCACTTTGTAAATATTTACCCGGATCTAGATGGGCAAAATAAATGGTCATTAAGTCGTGCATGTACTTATACATTTCTTGATAGTAGTCTAATTTTCGATAGAAAAAGTCTTTTTCTTGTTGCAGTTGATTCAAATAACTGTTCCATAGTTTCTAAATCTTCTTCCGTTCCTTTTCGTACCGTCAAACCATTTCTTTGTGCTTGCTCTATATTTTTTCTCGTACTTTTAGAAAACTGACTCTTCTTCTCTTCATATGGCTCATCTAGTAGCATTCGGTAAGCATACCGTACTTGTCTTGCTTCTAAGTATAAGTTGAAGCCAAAATGTTGAAATCCTAGTTTGATTAAATTATCAAAACTCTCTTGATCTGGGTCGTTCCTTCTGGAATGCTACCGTCGGCATTTCTTACTTGATAGACGAGATTCGGATCTATGACAATTTTAAATCCTTTTCTCTTTTTTTACGAACTCTTTTAAATTTTCTACAAAAAATTTCAACAGTTGAAAATTATGATAATCAATTAGAAACCCTCTCGGTGCATAGAAGATTTTTCGTCCCATTAAAACAGGTTCTTCTTCTATTAACGTAGCGGCCAATATTTTCTCTTTTTTTTTACACCTAAGTAATGGATGGTTCTTCCAGAACTTGCCTTTTAAATCACCAAGCTCAGTCGTCTGCATAAAATTTGCTTTGTTCATGGGTTTTTGAAAAATTTTTGAAATTCACTTTTTGGTTAACGTTACAAAGTCCATAATTATCCTCTTTTCTTGATCAATTTTCCTTTGATATTTTTAATAGCATCTTTTCCGAAGATATCGTATAGTACTCCATTTTTAGCACTGACAAAGAAGTAGATAGCTGCTCCTACTAAAGCATAGAACAATACATAGAAAATACTGTTTATTCTAGTTAAGTTATTAAATGGTAAGACAAGACGAATGACAAATAAGACGATAAGCATTACAAACAAGGACATCAAGGTTGGAATCAATTTGCGAAGAGTGTCTTCGTACTGATTCCATGCTTCTTGTGTAAATATATAAGCGACATAAACGTTGCAACCATGTAACCGCACATCGTAGATGTAATAGAGCCATAATATGCTGGAAGTCCCATAGAGTTAAAGGCATATAAGAATGGAATGTTACAGATCACGTTGGTCATAAAACCACAGATTAAGATAATGAATACTTGTTTGTAATCTTTCATCATCTGAACAGTTGTAATTGTCGTCGTGAATAGGACCGTCGTTAATGCAACAAACACGAATAATTGATATACCGTTGGACCGTAATCACTAGCACCATAGAAAATCATCCATACTGGTTCTGCTAAGAAAGAAAGTCCTGCTACCATCGGTAATACTAGGAATAGAATGATTTCTAGAGCTTTGTTAATCTTACGATTTACTTCTTTCATATCTTTTTGACGAAACTTGCTGAAATCGTAGGAATCAAACTAGATACGACACCAGTTCCTACAGAGATGACAATCATGTTCAGTTTATTTCCCCAAGTTGATACGATTCCCATGACACCTTCTGCTAATTCTGGTGTATAACCAATTCCGTTTACCAATACTTTTACAAGCATGACGACATCGATAGAGTTGTATAGTGTGCGGAATACGTCAATCATGACAAATGGAATTGCATAAGCGACTATCTGCTTGATAATTTGTTTATCTGTAACTTTTTGGTTCTTCGGCATAGACAGTCTTTTCGGTTAGTTGTCTCTATTTTTTTTTCATCTTATGACGGAGGTACAACCAAGATATTAAAGATGCCGGAAAAGCAGAAAAAACGGCAATTCCTACTGTTGCTGTCAAAGATAAGTTAAATACTTCTTTCGCAATTAATGTACCAAAAATAATGATACTGACTCGTACAATTTGTTCCAACACTTGAGAGATAGATGTTGGGACAAAAAAACGATGACCTTGTAAATAACCACGATAGACACTTAAAATCGGTACCACTAAAATCGCACAAGAAATTAGACGAATGACAAAGGTAATATCGGCAATACTGTTACCACCTTGTACATCGCCGATAATCAAATAAGCAATCGGTTCTGCAAATATCATTAGCACAATAAATGCAATGATACCAATGATGTTTAATGTCTTAATACTCAGTTTAAAGGCTCGTTCTTTTAACGAGTAATATCCTAGCGCATTGTATTCACTGATAATTTTGGAAATGGCCAAAGGAACGCCAGCAGTAGAAATTCCCAAGAAGATAGCATAGATGGAATACGCATATCCATACAAGGCTCCACCTTGATCTCCAATAATCGCATAAAAAGGAATTACGTAAATAATTCCTAGAATCTTACTTAATACAATACCCAAGGTGGCAATGAATGCACCTTGCATGAAATTTTGCTTTTTCATATGGCTTCACTTCCTGACTTTTTATATTTTACCACACTTGCTTCAAATTAAAAAGATATCCACCGTTTTGTGGATATTTTTCATCAAATCATCACTTTTATTATTTCGAAGAATCCGCTTTTGATTCATATAAAATCATGGCGCTAAAACAAAAAATTTGTTCATCGCTGTAGACTGAACAACTGACGGAAAACTTAATATCTTTTACTTCTACTCCATCACTTAAAAAGTTATTGATATCACTTTCTAAATCGTGTTCGTCTTCTTCATCAAATATTTTTACTTTCATATCATCACCCAAAAAAGAATACCTTTTTTAATTAGGTATTCTGTCGAATTTTAAGCAACGACGATATTTACAATTCTTCCTTTGATGACGATTACTTTCTTAATTTCTTTTGCCTTCGATGTACTTTTTTCACATTTTCTTGTTCGAATGCTTTTTGTTTAATGATTTCTTCTTCATCATCGGTATGGATTAAAATTGTACCACGTAGTTTTCCATTTACTTGACGCCAATTTCTTTTTCGGAATCGATGGTCTTTGCTTCCTCGTATTTTGGCCATTCTGTTTCACAGATTGGTTTGTATCCAAGTTCTTCGTTTAATTCCTCGGTAATATGAGGAGCCATCGGATTCAATAGTTGTAGTAAGACATGGTAATCGGCTTTGGTAATTTTTTGATCATCCATCTTGTTAGCTAAAATCATCAAGGTAGAAACAGCTGTGTTGTATCCCATATTGCCATCAATATCAGTTTGAACTTTCTTGATACTCTTATGGATTAGAGACTCTAGTTCTTTTGAATACTCGTTTCCTTCTACTACTTTCTCTTTTAGACGAATTACTTTATCTAAGAATCTCTTACATCCTTTTAGAGAGTCTGTACTCCAAGGAACATCTTGTTGATAATCACCCATAAATAGTTCGTATACACGCAATGTATCAGCACCATACTCTTTACGATATCATCTGGATTGATGACATTTCCTTTGATTTGCTCATCTTTTTCATTATCTATCCCAATACCATTCCGTGACTAACTCTCGTCCATATCATTTCTTTATGTGGAACTAGTCCGATGTTATATAAGAATTGGACCCAGAATCTCGCATATAGCAAGTGTCTTGCTGTATGTTCCATACCACCATTATACCAATCGACACGGCGCCAATATTTCATCGCATCCATCGATGCAAACTCGTGTATTGTGAGGATCCATAAATCTTAAGAAATACCAAGATGATCCTGCCCAGTTTGGCATCGTGTCAGTTTCCCGTTTGGCTGGTCCGCCACAATGTGGACAAGTTGTGTTCACCCAATCCGCGATTTTGAGCTAATGGTGATTCACCGTTATCTGTCGGTTCATACTCGGCAACATCTGGAAGTAGCAATGGCAAATCTTCTTCTTTCATCGGTTGCCAACCACATTTTTCACAATAGATCATTGGAATTGGTTCACCCCAGAAACGTTGACGTGAAAAATCCAGTCACGCATCTTGTAGTTTACTTTTTCTTTTCCTGCATGATTACTTTCTAAGTACTCAAGCATTTTTGGATTGCATCTTCTTTATTTAGACCATTTAAGAAGCCCGAATTGATGTGAATTCCGTCTCCTTCCATTGCTCCTGGATGGCAAAAGCGTATTCGTACGTTTTTCTTATGAAGTTCGTCTTTGATTTCTTTTTCTATGGTCTCTTTCGTTGCCCATTCCGCTTCAAATTGTTCGTCATCTTCTCGCTCTGGACTTACTTGTTTATCACTCTTTAACTCAAATAGGAAACCGGTCGATTCGATATTGAAATATTTTGTCTTTGTTATAAGCATAGTAATGATGATTTACTTTTGGAAGTTCATGGACTAGTTCTAAATCAGTGTAGCCCGTTTCTTCCTTTTACTTCTCTTAGAGCACATTCTAATGGAGTTTCTCCTTCTTGAATGGTTCCTCCGATAAATAGACGGCCACCTTTTTCATGCCAATTGATTGTCAAATATTCCTCTTTTTCTTTTTGTTATAGACGATTGCTACAATCGAATTTTTCTTTTGTTTCATTTTCATGCGGTTTGCCAGTGACTTCTTCTAGTACTTGAATGATTGGGATATTAAATTTAGTTGCAAATTCGTAGTCTCTTTGATCGTGTGCTGGTACAGCCATAATGGCACCAGTTCCGTAACTTGCTAGAACATAGTCACTAATGTAAATTGGCAATTTGGCACCGTTTACTGGATTGATGGCATAAGCGCCTGTAAACACACCTGTTTTGTCTTTTATTTAGTTCTGTTCTTTCCATTTCATTTTTTTCAAAGCACACTCTTTTTATATGCTTCTACTTCTGATTTGTGTTCTGGAGTCGTAATTTTATCAACCAATTTATGTTCTGGTGCTAAGACACAGTAAGTGGCACCGAACAACGTATCACACCGTGTTGTAAATACTGTGAACGTATCATCGTAACCATCCACTTTGAAGTTGATTTCGGCACCTGTCGATTTTCCAATCCAGTTAATTTGACCAAGTTTTACTTTTTTCAGCAAAGTTTGTGTCATCTAGTCCTTTTTAACAAATCTTCTGAGTAATCACTCATACGTAACATCCATTGTGATTTTTCTTTTTGAACGACTTTGGTACCGCATCTTTCACAGACACCACCAGCGGCATCTTCATTAGAAAGTACAGTTTTACAATTTGGACACCAATTTACTGGTACGGTTGCTTTGTATGCCATGCCGTGTTTATAAAATTGTAAATTGCCATTGCGTCCATTTATAATAATCAGGGTCGGTCGTAGAGAACTCTCTGTCCCAATCGAATGAAAAGCCAGGGACTCCATCTGTCTTTTGAATGTGTTAATATTCTTTTTAGTTGCTTCTTTTGGATGAATGTGATTTTTTGATGGCATATTGTTCAGTAGGTGCACCAGAATGCATCCCATCCCATTGGGAACAATACATTATAACCTTGCATACGTTTCATTCTAGCGATTGCATCTTGGTATTATGTTCAATCCAATAATTTTGCCATTTTTTCTATTTTTTTTTGTGTCGTACATACTTTTTTGTCAGTCCTTTCTTTTGTAATCTTTTTACCATAAAGCATGAAGGAAATATAAATTACAGGAATACATAAGATTGCTGCAATCAATATTTGCCAAATTGTGCCATTTACTTGCGTTGCTAAATATGCGATGAGGGATAAATCGAATGAACATACAAGCGATATCTCACGAAGTAATGAAAAATAGTTTACTTTTTCAAGTCTAATTGATAGCGTTTTTTACCAAATACATCACTTCCGCAGGATATGCCGCTTCATCCACTCTTTGGTTCTTTTTTCTTCATCTTTTCTAGTCGTTTCTTCTCTTTGTTGATGACAGCAAAATTGTATATTACAAACACCAACAAGAAAATAATAACGAATATGATAATATCTGATACAACTTGTTCCATTCTTTCCTCCATTAAAAAACGCCCTTATCAATCGATAAGGACGAAATCATTCCGCGGTACCACCTTAACTTCATGAATGTTATACACTCATGCACTTAACGATGTAACGGTCTCCCTTAGCAATATACATGGCAAGTTCAGAAGTTCTATCCCTAATTTCCACCAACCATTAGGGTCTCTTGTTTGATAGAAGTATCTTACTACTCCAAACATGCTTTTCAAAAATTAAACTTATTATATTAAATTTCGCCAATATAATCAAGTAATTTTAAGAACAATTTTGTATGGTCTTTCGATAAGCCATCGCGTCTTAGTTTTCGAATTTCAATTCTCTTCTTACTTATTGGAAGATTAGAGAACACAATGGAAGAAATTCGTTCCTTGATAAAGGTATTGATCTTTAAGTCCATTAAGATACTGTCGATATCGTCATTAATCAAACGAACAGCACTGATTTCGATATCTTTTCCTTTGACATTTAAAACCAATTGGCCAACACTTGGAATATCT
>VOFC01001427.1_pt1 | contig 16001 bp, 29 predicted proteins | sample 5384161 | NCBI WGS metagenome assembly VOFC01 (sample SAMN12384722, study PRJNA508395) | human gut metagenome | isolation source: healthy gut B | host: Homo sapiens | reverse complement strand
GGCTATGCTTGATGATGGACATACGCCGGAACAAATGCTGGAGCAGGTGCTGGAAGGACTAGATCTTGAGATCACGGATACAATGCCGACACAGTTCTACTGTAACTGTTCTAAAAAAGAGAATTGAAAAAGCAATCATCAGTATTGGAAAGAAGGAAATTCAGGAGATGATTGATGAAGGAAAAGAGATTGAAGTAAAATGTCACTTCTGTAATACAGCCTATCATTATTCTGTGGATGAATTAAAAAGAATTATTAAAAAAGAGCAGATAAATTTTTAAAAGTTCTGCAGGAACGGACTGAGAATGAAAATGATAAAAATCCGGACTGAGGAACGGATCAGCGAAAGGAGAAGCATATGAGACATGGATTTGTAAAGGTTGCTGCGGCAACACCGATATCCGGGTCGCAGATGTAGAGTTTAATAAAGAGAATATTTGCAGAGGGATTGAAGAAGCAGAAAAGGCGAATGCAAAAAATACTGGTGTTCCCGGAACTGTGTGTGACAGGATATACGTGCAGTGACCTGTTTGACCATGCGGTTTTACTGAAAGCAGCGAAAAAGGCTCTGTTGGAGATCGCAGAGTTTACCAGAGACAGGGATCTGCTGGTGTTTGTGGGAGTTCCGCTTGAGGTGGATGGAAAGCTTTACAATGTGGCAGCAGCCCTGAATCATGGAAAGATCCTGGGACTGACGACAAAGACATTTCTTCCGAATTACGGGGAATTTTATGAGATGCGTCAGTTTACTCCCGGACCGGAGAAGGCGAGATATATTTCTTTTTTAACGGAGAAGAGATCCCGTTCGGACCACAGCTTCTTTTTCAGGCAGCAGAAATGGAAGATCTGATCGTTGCAGCGGAGATCTGCGAGGATGTGTGGTCACCGGTTCCGCCGAGTATCGGTGCGGCACTGGAAGGAGCGACTGTGATCGTAAACTGTTCCGCAAGTGATGAGACGATCGGAAAGGATACGTATCGCAGAGAGCTGATCGCAGGGCAGTCTGCACGACTGATCGCAGGATATATTTATGCAAATGCAGGAGAAGGAGAATCAACAACGGATCTTGTCTTTGGCGGACATAATATTATCGCAGAAAATGGAACAATCCTGAAAGAAAGCAATCGCTATAGAAATGAAATTATTTTACTCGGAGTTTGACCTTGAGAGAATTACGGGAGAAAGAAGAAAGAATACGACATTTCAGACAGCACAGGAACGCAGCCTGATCCGGGTAGGATTCCAGATAGAAAAAGGAAGAAACTTCTCTGACGAGAACATTTCCAAAGAAGCCGTTTGTTCCGTCAGATGAACAGACGAGAGCTGCACGCTGCGAGGAGATCCTGACGATCCAGGCAATGGGACTGAAGAAGCGTCTTGCCCATACCAATGCGAGAACCGCAGTGGTAGGAATTTCCGGTGGGCTGGATTCTACGCTTGCCCTCCTGGTTACTGCGAAAGCATTTGATATGCTTGGAAGGGATAAAAAGATATTCTTGCGGTGACAATGCCATGTTTCGGAACGACAGACCGCACCTATCAGAATGCCTGTGAGATGTCGAAAAAGGTCGGGGCAACTCTGATAGAGGTGCCGATCGCGAGGCGGTGAATATCCATTTTGAGGATATCGGTCAGGATATCAACTGTCATGATGTCACCTACGAAAACGGCCAGGCGAGAGAGCGTACACAGGTACTGATGGATCTTGCAAAACAAGAGCGGCGGTATGGTGATCGGAACTGGTGACATGTCAGAACTTGCACTTGGCTGGGCAACCTACAAATGTACTGGACACTCCGGTAAGCCCGGAATTACTTCCGCCAAAAGACGGAGACATCGCACAGAAAACAGAAGATCTGGTGGGACCGTATGAATTGCATGACTTCTTCTTATATTTTATGCTTCGCTTTGGATATGAGCCTGCAAAGATCTATCGTCTTGCCTGCAGTACTTTTGAGGGGGAATACGACAGGGAAACGATCCTGAAGTGGCTGAAGACATTCTGCAGGAGATTTTTCTCCCAGCAGTTTAAGAGATCCTGTCTGCCGGATGGCCCGAAAAGTGGGAACTGTGGCACTTTCTCCGCGTGGTGACTGGAGAATGCCGAGTGATGCCTGCGTTGCTGTATGGATGAAAGAACTGGAGACTTTATAAAAAGAAAAGATACGATAAAGAGAAAATGTAAAAAAAAAAAGATGCTTTTCCGGAAATGGCAGATACACCCGGTCGGGGAGTAAAGGTCAGATCAAAGAAAAGCATCTTTTTCAGTATAGTCCTGATTGGCACTGAAGAAAGAAACTGTTGCAAAAAGCTTCACAGTAAAATTCTTATACAGCGGCGATCACTTCTACTTCGCAGAGGACTCCCTTTGGGAAGATCCTTTACAGCAACGCAGGAGCGGGCCGGATTTCCGGTGAAATATTTTGCATATACGGCATTGAATGCTGCAAAATCAGCAATATCAGCAAGGAAACAAGTTGTCTTTACAACATCTGTAAATGCTGCATTCTGACTGTCAAGCAGTCCTTTGATATTCTTCATGACCTGTTCAGCCTGTTCCTCAATGGTAGTTCCGACCACTTCACCTGTCTGTGGCGAAAGAGGAACCTGTCCTGAAAAGAAAGCAAATCCATTCACAACAACTCCCCTGGGAATATGGTCCGATCGCAGCCGGAGCCTCTTTGGTTTCTACATATTTTAACATGATCTCTACCTCCATTTTTCTGAGTAAAAATTACTATAAATTATTATAAACCCGGCCTCAAATTTTTGCCACCCTAAATTTAAAACCATATTGAAGACGAAAAAAAATAGTGCTATCCTATATCTGAAAAAATGGTCAGTTGCGTATTGCAGCGTGAATGAAAGAGAAAGGAGTGCGGCAGTATTATGAAAAGCAGTACAGCATGATATGACGGTGGGAAAGCCGATGAAAGTAATTATAAATTTTACATTGCCGATTTTTATCGGAAATGTGTTTCAGCAGTTTTATAATATGGCAGATGCTGTGATCGTGGGAAAGTTTGTCGGTACGAAAGCACTGGCAGCAGTCGGAAGCACCGGAACGATCATGTTTCTGATCTGGGGCTTTGTCGCGGGAATGACAGCCGGATTTACGGTTCTGACAGCACAGAAATTCGGAGCGGGCGATATGGATGGAATGAGGAAGACTGTTGCGGGGGCAGGCATCCTTTCTTTGGGAATCGGACTTTTCTGACGATTGTATTTATGGCGTTTATGAAGCCTCTGCTGATTCTTATGAATACACCGGAGGATATTTTCCGGGATGCATATGCTTATATTATGATTGTCAGCGGAGGAATCCTTGGACAGATTCTGTATAATCTTCCGTCCAGTATCCTGCGTGCGTTGGGAAACAGTAAGTTGCCGCTTTATTTTCTGATTATCAGTGCGGTGCTTAATATTTTCCTGGATCTGCTCCTGATCATCGTCTTCGGACTGGGAACTGCAGGAGCCGCCATTGCAACCGTTGTCGCACAGGGAATATCGGGACTTCTCTGCCTGGGCTATATCATGCTGAAGCTTCCGATACTGCATCTGAAAAAGGAGGACCGGCACGTAGGAGGTCAGATCTACCTGACGCAGATCCGCATCGGTCTGCCAATGGCATTGCAGTATTCCATTACAGCGATTGGAACTATGATGGTGCAGACTTCGCTGAATATTCTCGGTTCTACACTGGTAGCGGCATTTACTGCGGCAAATAAGATCGAGCAGGTAGTGACGCAGGCATATGTGGCAATGGGGACAACCATGGCAACTTACGGGGCACAGAATATGGGAGCGGGCAATGTCCCGAGGATTCGCCAGGGATTCAAAGCATGTACGATTCTGGGAGTTATTTATTCTTTTTTTATTGCAGCAGCATTTGTTATGACTGTAGGAAAATATATGACTTACTTATTTGTTTCAGAAAATGTTGGTGTGATCATGGATTCGGTGGAGATTTATCTGTGGTGTATTGGAATCTGTTTTATTCCGCTTGCTGTAGTGAATATTTACAGAAATGGAATCCAGGGACTGGGCTATGGACTTCTTCCAATGATGGCAGGAGTGGCAGAACTGGTCGGAAGAGGTGCTGTTGCAGTGGCTGCGGCAAAGCAGAGAAGTTATACCGGAGCCTGTATGGCCAGTCCGGCAGCATGGATCCTTGCGGGATCGCTGCTGCTGGTCATGTATTACTATATCATGAAAGTTGATATGAAAAAGATTTTCAGAAAATCATCCTCATAATGCAGGGAGAGAGAACCGGAGTCTGCCGTTATATTCAGACTTTCTTCAGAAAAAGAAGGGAAAAGATACATACGATCCCCTCTGTTACCGGGAGTGACATCCAGATCCCGGTGAGTCCGAATAAATGAGCCAGAAGAAAAAGCGGCCGGGATGATCAGCAGGAATCCTCTTAGAAGAGAGAGGATAAATGCCTGTTTTGGGCGGTCCGTGGAACTTAAAAAATACTGCGGCAACGATATTGATGCCGGAGAAAAAAGAGGCTGGTAAAGTAGATCCTCATTCCGTCGGCCGCAATGGAAGTAAGAGCGGTGTTCTGATCTTTATTGAACAGATCAGCAATGGGGTCAGCCAGCAGGAAGATAACTGCGTAAGAAAGCAGAGCCAGAAGCAGAGCGGTCAGGAGTGCATAGCATCTGATCTGATGGCGGACCGGCTGTCCTTTTTTTCCTGGATGGCTGCTGACGATGGGCTGGATTCCCTGAGCAATGCCGGTGGAGATGGCAATAAGAACCAGAGCGATGTTTGCAAGGACCCCATAGGCAGCGACACCGGTATTTCCGCTTAAATCCAGGATCAGGAAATTAAATACGAGAATCACGATCCCGGAAGAAACTTCAGTGATCAGGGAGGAGACACCTAGAGAACAGATCGAGGAAGCTGTGCTGAGGGAAGGTTTTGTCTTCATCAGCCGGAAGTGGCTGTTTCCTCTCAGAAAATGAGTGGAAAGAATCCCCATACTGATGAGCGGTGCGGTAGCTGTGGCAAGGGCGGCACCTACCATGCCAAGATTCAGAGGATAAATGAAAAGGTAATCCAGCAGGATATTGAGAGGCTTCCGATGATCATTCCTGCCATGGATAAAGCGGGTTCACCGTCATTTCTGACAAAGCATACGAGAAGGTTATTGGCCAGAAATAAGGGGGCAAATGCCAGCAGGATACGGATATAGGGGGACGGCAAAAGGGAGTGTCCGGCTGTCTGCTCCCAGGAGAAGGCATAAAGTCTCTGCCCCAAGAAGTCCTGTCAGTGCGAAAAAATTGCTGCGATGACTGCCAGCAGGACGGACTGTGTAAAGACTGTGCGGTGCGTTTCTCCTTCCGGGTGCGTGGAGGAGAGGGAATAACGTGAACCGCCTCCCATTCCGATCATGAGACCGGTTCCGTTGAGCAGACTGTATGCAGGCAGAACCAGGTTCAGGGCGGCAAGTGCATCGAGCCAATGCCTCTTGCAATAAAAAAAGGTATCAGCAAGAATGTAGCAGGAAAAGCCGATCATTCCGAGAACATTCGCAGAGACATATTTCAGAAAAAGTGAAAAAATATGCCCGGAAGTGTCGGAACTGTGGATAACTTTTGTATCTGACATAAAAAACTCCCTTCTGAGTGCGGTTAGGTGCGGTTAAATGATGAAAAAAGGCATTCACTTTTCGTCCCTTCTAATAACCGGTCTGTTACCTGTCTTCAGCCTGTGCATATCACCTGAAAACTGGTCAAAGAGGTATTAGAGCCTGTCGGTCCGAAAATGAATGCCTTACGATCTTACCCGGCGGCAAGATCCACATTTTCATATAAAACTGTAGGTATGATATCATAGATATCAGGGGAAATCAAATCTTTTTTTTCAGGATGAATCAGGTGTAAAATAAAAAAGACCGAGTGGAAAATGAAGGAGAACGACCGATGAATAAAAAAAGAAGTACTGGAGATCCGTAAGCAGTTTTCGCCGAAGAACTGTGCGATCACGAGAATTTGTGGCTGCTATGTGGATCATGAGAAAAAATAAAAAGATGGAATCGAAAGAAGCCTTTCTTTCCCTGCCGGAAGAAGAGGCATTTAAATATTTTGATATTTTTAAGAAGACACTTTCGGGTTCGATCGGTAAAAATATGATTAATATGGAATTTCCAATCGATGCGGAAATGCCGGGAGGAACGCAGGAGTTCCTGCTGAAACTCCGTGACAGCAGACTGGAAGATGATATGCTGCTGGAAGAATTTTACGACAAGGTGATCGCTACTTATGAATATGCGGAGAATTATTATATTATTCTGATCCATGCCATGTATGATATTCCGGGAAAGTCTTCTGATGATATGGAAATGTTTGACGCTTCAGATGAAGTATATCAGCATATCCTCATGAGTATCTGTCCGGTGAGTCTGTCCAAGGCGGGACTTAGTTATAATGCAGAGGAGAATTGTATTCAGGATCGTATCCGTGACTGGATCGTGGACAGACCGGATAAGGGATTTTTATTTCCGGCGTTTAATGACAGAAGTACAGATCTTCACAGTGTTCTTTATTATACGAAGAAGTCGGAAGATCTTCAGCCGGAGATGATCGACCAGCTTTTGGGAGCTAAGATGCCGATGTCTGCTGATACTCAGAAAGAGACATTTCAGATGATTATCGAGGATACACTGGGAGAGGATGGAGATTATGAAACGGTCCGTAATATTCATGAGACGCTGAATGAGCTGATTGAAGAGCATAAGGAAGACCCTGATCCGCTTTCTCTGGATAAGACGGATGTGAAAAAATATTTGAGCAGAGCGGTGTTTCCAATGAAAAGATGGAAAATTTTGATCAGAATTTTGAGGAAAATGCAGGGGAAAAGGCATCGCTTCTTGCATCCAATATCGCAGAGACGAAGAAGTTCAATATTGAGACCCCGGATGTGGTGATCAAAGTCAACCCGGAGCGGATGGATCTGGTAGAGACCAGAATGATCGACGGAAGGCAATGTCTGGTGATTCCGGTGGATGATCATATTGAAGTGAATGGACTCAATGTCAGAACGATGAAAATAAAGACAGAGTGAGAAGCGAAAAGCCGAGAGACTGGTTAGGATATCCGTTCGGGAGTATTTCCTGCATGAGAAGAAATACTCCTGAACGGGATTTTTTCTTTGAAGTATTTGAAATCGTATCTGAACGGGATTTCTATGCGTTCTGAGTTTATAGGATGGTATACTGCATCAGTTCATAATGCAGCGTACATCCTTCAACGATTTCTGCAGGGAGCAATGCCCTGGCAACAAGTTTCAATTCTTCATCCGGCAGATCAGTTCGTCTTAAATGAGCATAATCTCCGTCAATCTGCTCAACAATGTAATCGCATACCAGCATTTTGAAATCTCCTTTCTTTCATTCGCTCGCTAACGCTCATTATATCATGATCGGCATCGATGATGCCTGGAGCTGCTTTGCAGCGATCATGATCGTCATTCGCCACTCGCACTGAAAAGCAATGCTTTCTCCTGATCGTTAACGCTCATTATATCATACAGAAAAAGAAATGGCAAATTACTTATTATAAGCAGATTTACGAGGAAGAAGGGCTTCAGGGATTGCTGGAGCAGTTGTGATGTGATAAAAACAGAGTGAGTATATAGTTCTGGTTTATAAGCCGGTGACCTGGAGGAAGAGGTGACTGGTTTTTCTCTTAAAAAAAAGTCCTCCTGTTTTTTCGTGAAATCTTACAAAAATCAATTCCCGTCTTTGTGTAAAATTCCAAAATTGAAAACGATAAAAAATAGCTTTGACAAATCGAAAATCAGGGTGTATTGTGTAATCACAACAAAGAAATACAGTAGCAACAACAAGGAGATGATAAATTGGCAACGATATCAGATGTGGCAAAGCTTTCAGATTATCAGTCTCTACCGTATCAAGAGTTATCAATAATAAGCCTCATGTATCAGAAGCAAAAAGACAGCGGGTACAGGAGGCGATGGATGCACTGGGATACAGTCCCCAGCAGGCAGCAAGACAGATGAGAGGTTCCGGTTCAGGAAATGTGGCTGTGGTTGTTCCGACGATCACGAATAACTTTTTTGCTCATCTGGTTGATTCAATCGAAAGAACATGTAGCAAATATGCATACAGGACGTTGATCATCCAGACTTACGGAGAACGGGCAGGAGAGGAAGAAGCATTGAATCTGCTTTCGTATGCAGCACGCAGACGGTGCAATCCTCTGTGCGATTGAGAACCAGTGGGAACTGATCAGGAAGTTTACCCAGTATGGCAGGCTGGTTGCATGTAATGAGTACAATGAAGACCATGAGATCTCAATGATCTGTGGAAGACAATATGAGGGATTTCAAAAAAAGCAACCGAGTATCTTTTAGGTAAAGGACATCAGAGAATCGCTTACTGTACAGGAGCAAAAGCGTTGGTTTTACAGCCAAAGGGACTGAATATCGACAGTGACCGCTACAGAGGTTTTATTGAGACATTAAGCAAGGCGGGAAAAAGTGCTGACCCGGATCAGATGTTTACGAGAATACATACGATGGAAGATGGAAAGAGAGTGATGAAAAAGATCTTAAATCTCTTTGCAGGAAAGACCGGATGCAGTCATTGCAGGAAGTGATGAAGTGGCAGCCGGAATGGTGATCGAAGGACTTGCAAATGGAATCCGGATCCCGGAAGATATTGCAATTCTGGGAGTGGATGACCAGCCGCTGGCATCCTGCATACAGATTCCTCTGACGACGATCCGTCAGCCGATTGCTCAGGAAGGCGAGTATGCGGCAAAAGAAATGATCCGTCAGCTCAGGGACGGAGCGGAAGATACGATCCGCAAAGAACTGGATCTTGAATTAGTGATCCGGCAGTCAGCCTGAGGGCAGCAGTAATTTAGTAAATAACCAGTACGAAATCCAGTGCTGGTTTTTAAAAGAAACAAATTGGTAACGATACCAAAAAGCGGAAATCAAGGAGGAAAAGAAAATGGTAGTATTAGCAAGAGTTGATCAGAGACTGATTCATGGGTTGATCGTAAACCAGTGGGCACCACATCTTCAGGTAAAAAGATTTATGGTGGTAGATGATGTGCTTTGCAATAACGAAGAGATCAAAGGCAAGTATGAGAATGGCAAAAGCCGGCAGGAACAGGAGTGTCTGTCATCAGCACAGAGACAGCAATCACCAATTTTAAAGCCGGTAAATATGACGGACAGAGAGTGTTCGTTCTTGTAAAAGAGCCGGAGACACTGATCCGTCTGATGGAAGGCGGCGTCGAGATCCCGAAAGTAGATCTTGGAATTATTTTCAATGAGAATGGAAGAACACCGGTCACAAAATTTATTGCACTGAATGAGAAAGAAAAAAAGCAGATCTTGAAATCATCAGAAGCAAGGGTGTTCCGATCGTGATCCAGTATGTTCCGACTGATGCAGAAGAGGCATACTGATTCAGAAAAATATATTGATTCAGAAAAAGAAAAGATCAGTGTCAGATAAGTAAAAAATTGAGAGGTGACAGATATGCATATCATACAGGATATATTAATCGTTCTTTTGGCAGGGTACATGACGATCGACCAGAATGGTCCGGTTGTTATGTCCTGGTTCTCCGTAATCGTTGGTACAATTTCAGGTCTGATCATGGGAGACTTAAATACAGGTCTTATGATCGGAGGTACATTCCAGTTGATGTCGCTTGGTGTGGCAGCACTTGAGGAGCTTCTGCCCAAAACTACGGACTTGCAACAATTATCGGTACATTTATCGCAGTCCGCACAGGAACGGGAATTGATGCGGCTGTAGGTGTTGGACTTCCGGTTGGACTTCTTGCGATCCAGTTAGAAGTTGTAGTGCGTATTGTAAATAACTTTGTAGCACATAAGATGCAGAGTGATAATAATGAAGGAAAATGGAAAAACATGAACCGGATCGCATGGGTCGGACCGCTGCTCTGTTCCCTTCCAGACAATCATTCCAACAGTGATCGTTGTATGCTTTGGTGCAAATGTAGTGAATTTTATCCTGGATGTGATCCCACAGTGGGTGACAGACGGGCTTTCCATTGCAGCAGGAATGCTTCCTGTAGTCGGTATCGGAATGTTGATGCGTTATATGCCGGTTAAGAAATTCCTTCCATTTATTCTGATCGGATTTATACTTTCAGCTTATCTGTCCATGCCGGTACTCAATTGCGATTGTCGGATTTGCCGCAGCATTCTGGTATTTTACGACAGAAATGAAAAAAGCCGCAGAGGCAGAGAAAGCAGTAGCTGTTACAACAGTGGATGAGATGGGAGATGATTTTGATGAGTAAGATGGAAAATAATACAGTAAATAAAGCAGGCAGCACAGGTGTTGAGCTGAACCTGAATGATGGAACGCAGCGTTATCAGGTAACAAAAAAGATCTGAAAAAAGACAGCCGACAGATATAACTTTATGGCATGTAACATTTTCAATTACGAATCCCAGATGGGTCCGGCTGTAGCATGGGCAATGACACCGGTACTTCGTAAGATCTATAAAAAAGATGAAGAATACAAAGAGGCACTGAACAACCATTTTAATTATTTCAATTCCACAACAGTCATGTCCAGTATGATCCTGGGTGCGACACTGGCGATCGAAGAGAAGGACGGCATCGAGGCGAAAGAGACAGTACAGTCGTTAAAGACCAGTCTGATGGGACCGTTGCCGGAGTTGGTGATACGCTGGTATGGGTTCTCTGGCCGACGATCATGGGATCTATTTCAGGATATATGGCACAGCAGGGAAATCCGCTGGGTGCGATCATCTGGTTTATTGCAAACATCATTTTCTGGTTTGTAAAGAGAAAAATGTTTGAAGTGGGATATACTTCAAGGAACAAAGCTGATCACAAACCTTGGAAAAAAGCCTTACGACATTTACAGAAGCCGCTTCTATCATGGGACTGAGTGTTGTCGGTGCATTGATCGCTTCTTCTGTAAAAATGACAACAGCATTAAATTTTTAAAGTCGGGGAAGTTTCACTGGCACTTCAGACTGATGTACTTGACAGGATCATGCCATCCCTGCTTCCGGTACTTCTGACAGCACTTGTCTACAAGCTGCTCGGAAATAAGAAGTGGACAGCAACGAAACTGATCCTTCTGATTATTGTTATTGCACTGGTATGCTCTTTCTTTGGAATCCTCACAGTATAGCGGAAAGGAAATAACATCTATGAAAAGAATTTTAGTTACAGCATCTCATCATAAGATGGCAGATGGATTAAAGGATACTCTGAATTTTGTTTCAGGCGGAGTGCAGGAGACGATTGCACTCTCTGCCTATCTGGATAACCAGCCGGTGGAAGAGGCAGTCGATGAACTGATGAAAAAGGATTTGCAGAGGAAGATGAAGTGATCGTTCTGACAGACCTGACTTCAGGAAGTGTGAACCAGCAGTTTTTCCGTTATCGCAACAGACCGCATACGCACATTGTGAGTGGTATGAACCTTCCACTTGCATTTCAGGTAGCCATGGAGCCGCAGGGAGAATATATCACGGTGGAACGGATGCGTGAGATGGTGGAAGAAGCAAAGAATGAAATAAAATATGTCAATGATATAGCAGACGATGGAGATGACGAGGATGAGTAATAAAACGGCATGGTGGAAAAAGAGTGTAGTATATCAGGTATATCCGAAAAGCTTTTGTGATTCAAATGGAGACGGATCGGGGATCTGAATGGAATCCGCAAAAAATTCCTTATCTTGCAAAGCTGGGTGTGGATGTTCTCTGGTTGAATCCGATCTACGCGTCTCCGCAGGTGGATAACGGTATGATATTTCCAATTACAGAGAGATCGAGCCGACATTTGGTACCATGGAAGATTTTGAAAATCTGCTTGCAGAAGCACATGAGGCAGGTCTGAAGATCATTCTTGACCTGGTTGTAAATCATACCTCTGACCAGCATCCATGGTTTCAGGAATCAAGAAAAAAGTAAGGACAATCCTTACAGCGACTACTATATATGGAAAGACGAAGTAATCAATAACTGGGGATCCAGTTTCGGCGGATCTGCCTGGGAGTATGCAGAGGAGCGTGCCCAGTATTATCTGCACTGCTTTGCAAAAGAGCAGCCGGATCTGAACTGGGAAAATCCGAAAGTGCGGCAGGAAGTATATGATATCCTGCGGTTCTGGCTGGATAAAGGAATCGATGGATTCCGGATGGATGTAATTTCGCTTCTTTCGAAAGATCAGAATTTTCCGGACGGGCCGGTGATTCAGAATAAAAAGCTTACGGAAGTTATTATGCCGGATGTGCAAATGGACCGAGAGTACATGAATTTCTCCAGGAGATGAACCGGGAAGTATTGAGTAAATACGATATTATGACCGTAGGAGAGAGACACCGCATACCAATGCAGATGAGGCGGCTCTTTATACAGATGAATCAAGAAAAGAACTGAACATGGTCTTTCATTTTGACCATATGCATCTGGATTATGATGAGAATGGAAAATATGCAACAAACCGTGTGCCTCTTGTGGCACTGAAAAAAGTCATGACGCAGTGGCAGGATAAGATGCATGAGTGCAATGGCTGGAACAGTCTGTACTGGTGCAATCACGATCAGGCGAGAGCTGTGACACGCTTTGGAAACGATTCAGAAGAATACAGAGAAATCTCGGCAAAAATGCTTGGAACATGTCTTCATATGATGCAGGGAACTCCTTACATTTATGAAGGGGAAGAGCTTGGAATGACCAATGCAGATTTTACGAAGCTCGAGGAGTACAAAGACGTAGAAGCACTGGATATCTTTAAAGATTTTACAGAAAGAAAAGGATTTTCAAAAGAAGATACCCTCCATTTACTTCATTTGAAGTCCAGAGACAACGCCAGAACTCCGATGCAGTGGGATGCTTCCGAAAATGCCGGATTCTCTGAAGCACAGCCATGGATTCGTGTCAATGCTAATTATAAAAAGATCAATGCAGAAAATGCTCTGGCAGACAGTGACTCTGTTTTCTATTACTATCAGAAGCTGATTGCCCTGCGTCATGAACTTCCGATTATTACGGATGGAGTTTATGAACTGCTGGATGCAGAGAATGAAAAGATTTATGCTTACCTGAGAAAAGGAGAGAAAGAAAGTCTGATTGTTCTTTGCAATTTCACGGATGAGACAGTGGAATACGAGGTGGATGAGTCTGTAAAAGCAGAGAGAAGTAAGCTTGTAATTTCCAATTATAAAGATGCTCCTGAAAAGTTTGCATCAAAGATCACAATGAAGCCTTATGGGGCTTATGTATACTATACAAAATGAGGTAAGAAAAATGGTGTAATCCCGATTATGGGGTTACATCTTTTTTTTGCAAGGATTTTGCAGTTATACCTGATTTGCAAAATAAATCCGTTTCGAGGCTGAGTAAGTTGCTGATTTCCAAAGCTATGTCGTTTAAATTGCAATCAAGTTCTCCCAAAAACCATTGATTAAGTGGTGATCTTTTTATAGATTGCTTCAGCCAGAAGCCGATGCCCCAGAGCATCCAGATGCTGACGGTCGGTTTCACTGGCATTGGCAACAGAGGCAGCATCGAGAAAATCAGCGTGATACCGGACAGCAATTTTTTTTTTATTCAGTGGCAAGGTTCTGAGAGACAAGCTCAGAACCTTTATTAAATTCCGGGTCAAATCCAGGATCGCCGACACCCGGAGCAAGGAGGATCGGTGAGATCACGAAAAGACGAAAAGGGTGGGAAGAACTTTTCTGAGCTTTGGTGATGACCTGTTCCAGTCCCTTGGCAATCGTGCCGGCAGAGGCATTGTAACGGGTCTTGCAGTCATTGGTTCCGAGCATCAGGATGAGCAGATCCACAGGGGCATGGCTTTCCAGGAGAATACCGATCGTATCCAGTCCACGGCGGCCTTCCCGCAATTCATCGGAAAAGACGGTAGTTCTTCCACAGAGACCTTCTTCAATAATACGGTCATTGGTTCCAAGCTTTTTCTGAAGCAGACCGGTCCAACGGGTATCTGCATCAAAGCGTCCTGATCCGTCAGGGCGATATCCATAAGTATTTGAATCTCCAAAACATAAAATATTCATAACGTCAACTCCTTTATAAACATACTAATCATATATGAATAGTATATTAAAACGAAGAAAGAGAAATGTCAAGTGTCATATATGAGAACTTTCAGAATCCAGTTGCTTCAGTGCCAGTGCAATTCCATCCTGATCATTGTCTGCTGTGATAAAAAAGGACTCTTGGGTCTGAGGGATCTTTACAATCCAGTCAGATCGGGTATAAAGATTCCATGTCAGGTCAAAATCCTGTGATTCAATATATTGAATCACAGAAGCCGACGTCCTTTGCTGTGAAGCCTTTCTCATAAAGAACAGAACGGTTTTTCGTCCAGGATCAGTCCTCCTGAGAAGGCTATGATGGAACAGGTAAGTCCATAGTTACTTATGATCAGTTCAATGGCAGCAGGATAACGTGCAGAGGCGAGGACAAAAGAAGTTCCGTTGTTGCAGGTATGGGGTATTTGCAAAAGCCGTCTGTAGTGGTAAAATAAAGATTAAGGCTGAAAATAAAGATGGAGTGTAGAGAATGATAAAAAGATCAGAGCAGGGGTGCTGCTCCTCTTCTTTCTGCTGCTTTCTTTCGAGGCCTGTAAAGCAGGTGATGCGGAAAAAAAGAAGCAGGCACAAAAGGTTGGAAAGAAGCTGCGGATGCCGCAGAGAATGAAGAGCAGGTGAAAAAGTCCTCATCCGATACGACCTGTTATACTTTTGAGGATGTGGAAGGAAATTCTTATCAGGCAGAGCTGCTTGACGAAGTGGCAAAGAACCCGTATAATTTTAAGAATCTTGTGACGGACCCGGAAAGCGGATATAAGACTTATTCAGATACGAAGAAGCATATTTCTTCAAAGCTGGGTGTGGACGTTTCTGAATTTCAGGGCGAGGATATAGACTGGCAGCAGGTAAAGGAAAGAGGGATTGATTTTGTGATCGTACGGCTGGGATATCGTGCCTACGGAGAGAGTGGTGTTCTGGTACTGGATGATATGTTTGACCAGAATGTGCAGGGTGCATTGTCAGCCGGCCTGGAAGTAGGAGTTTATTTCTTTTCACAGGCAACAACTTTGTCCGAGACAGTGGAAGAGGCAGATTTTGTACTGGAGCATATCAGGCAGTATGACATCACAGCACCGGTTGTATTTGATACAGAAGAGATCAAAGGGGATGAGGCAAGAACCGATTCCAATACACGGGAAGATTTCACAAATTACTGTAAGGAACCGGTATGCATGAGACAACACAGCTTTGCATCCGTCAGCTGAAAAAATATGTGACAAACGGATACCGATCCTGGATGTCGGAACCGGAAGCGGCATTCTTCCATTGCAGCACTGAAACTGGGAGCAGGTCATGCGGTCGGTACGGATCTTGATCCATGTGCGATCTCTGCTACCAGAGAAAATCTGGAAAGAAACCAGATTCCGGAAGAGCAGTATGAATGTGATGATCGGAAACATCATTGACGACAAGGATGTTCAGGACGCAGTTGGATACGAAAAATATGATATTGTTACAGCAAATATTCTTGCAGATGTTCTTATTCCTCTGACACCGGTGATCATCCATCAGATGAAAAAGGGCGGTATTTATATCACAAGCGGGTATTCTCGAAGATAAAGAAAATGTGGTAGTAGAAGCTGTGAAGGCTGCCGGCCTCGAAGTCCTGGAAGTCAATCACCAGGGTGAGTGGGTATCTGTAACAGCAAGAAAAGAATTAGAGGATCTGATATGCAGCATTTTTTTTTTGTATCACCGGAACAGGTGAGGGAAGAAAAAGATCTATGTAGAAGGCAGTGACGTCAATCATATGAAGAATGTGCTCCGCATGAAGACCGGTGAAGAACTTACGGTAAATGACGGAGAAGGCAGTCAGCTACCTGTGTGCAGTGGAATCCTATGAAGCAGATATGGCAGTGCTTAAGATACTGGAGAA